>OIDL01000594.1_pt1 | contig 14796 bp, 13 predicted proteins | sample 1581611 | NCBI WGS metagenome assembly OIDL01 (sample SAMEA3882516, study PRJEB24775) | human gut metagenome | biome: human-associated habitat; feature: intestine environment; material: feces | place: Netherlands | collected 2009/2010 | reverse complement strand
CAGCCGCCGGAGCGGTGCTTGAGCCGTTAGGCGGGAATTGTGCGGTATTGCCTTATATTATAGGAGTGAAAAACGATGAGCAACACCGCACTGCATACCGATAAAGCCCCCGCCGCCATTGGCCCGTATTCCCAGGGCATCCAGGCAGGCAACACCATTTACGTTTCCGGCCAGATCCCCATTGACCCGGCTACCGGCGAATTTGCCGGGCAGGACATCAAGACCCAGACGCGCCAGAGCCTGACCAATATTTCCAACATTCTGGCCGCTGCAGGCGCAAGCATGGCTGATGTGGTAAAAACCACGGTGCTGCTGAACGATATTGCAGACTTTGCCGCCATGAACGAGGTGTACGCTGAGTTCTTTACCGAGCCGTACCCCGCCCGCGCCGCTTTCCAGGCAGCAGGCATCCCCAAAGGCGCACTGGTAGAGATCGAGTGCGTGGCCGTGAAGGGCTGATAACGAACCCGAAGCGACAAAATGCGCCTCTGCGAAAAAAACTGTGGGGAAATTTACGCTTTTGTATTGACAACAGCGTTTGTGCTGTGGTATAGTATTTGAGGTAAAAAAAAGCAGCGTCCGGCAGTGTGCCGTCGTTCACCTTGCGGGCCAAAGGGCTCCGGGTCATACAAAGATCACGCAATGATTGCGTGCCAACTTCGTATTCAGGCGGCTGCTTTTAGGGGCAGCCGCTTTTTCATTTCAATCTTTCAAGACTTGTAACGGAGGTGTATTCCAATCGCGAGCAACAGCAATTCCAAGGAACTGGAAATCAATGAGCAGATCCGTGATAAGGAAGTCCGCCTGATTGGCGCGGACGGCCAGCAGAAGGGCGTTATGAGCCCCCGCGATGCGCTGAAAATGGCGCAGGCGCTGGATCTGGACCTGGTCAAGGTGGCTCCCCAGGCCAAGCCCCCTGTCTGCAAAATTCTCGATTACGGCAAGTACCGTTTTGAGATGCAGAAAAAGGAAAAGGAAGCCAAGAAAAACCAGAAAGTGATCGAGCTGAAGGAGATCCGCCTTTCGCTCAACATTGATACCAACGACTTTAACACCAAGGTCAACCAGGCCGCAAAGTTCTTGCAGCAGGGCCACAAGGTAAAGGTTTCCATCCGGTTCCGCGGCCGCGAAATGGCGCACACCAGTCTGGGTATTGATGTGGAGCAGCGCTTTGCACAGGCGCTGGAAGGCAAGGCTGTGGTTGATAAGCAGCCTAAGCTGGAAGGCCGCAGCATGATGATGTTCCTGTCCCCCAGCCCGACCAAGTAAATACTCTATCTTACGGAGGAAAAGAAAATGGCTAAAATGAAACTTAAGACCTGCTCCGGTGCCAAAAAGCGCTTTAAGATGACTGCTTCCGGCAAGATCAAGCGCAACGCTTCCAAGCGCCGTCACATCCTGACCAAGAAGACCACCAAGCTCACCCGCGGCCTGCGTATGCCCAAGTACGTTGACAAGACCAACGAGGCTACTGTCCGCAAGATGATGCCCTACGGCGGCTGATTCGGCTGAATCATTTTCTGACTTGACTTAATGTGACTGTGTAAAAGGAGATATTACCATGGCTCGTATTAAAGGCGCAACCATGACGCATAAGCGTCGCACCAAAACTTTGAAGCTGGCTAAGGGCTACTACGGCTCCAAGAGCAAGCATTTCCGTATGGCCAAACAGGCTGTGATGAAGTCTGGCAACTATGCTTTCGTTGGTCGTAAGCAGAAGAAGCGCCAGTTCCGCAACCTGTGGATCACCCGCATCAACAACGCTGTTCGTGCTCAGGGTATGAACTACTCCACCTTCATGAACGGCCTGAAGAAGGCCGGCGTCGAGCTGAACCGCAAGATGCTGTCTGAGATGGCCATCCACGATCCCGCCAGCTTCAACGCTCTGGTCGAGACCGCCAAGAAGGCGCTGTAAGAATCAGCTTTTTCAAAGACGCATGCGCCGCGCGCGCGTGCGTCATTTTGTTTATATGGAGATCATACGGGGGTGCCAGATGGAAACCATCACCAGCCGCGAAAACGCCAAAATCAAATATGCCTGCCGCCTGCGGGAAGAAGAAAAGCTCCGCACGGCGGATGGCCTGTTTTTTGCTGAGGGCCCCAAGCTCTGTCTGGAGCTGGCCCGCGGCTGTACCCTGCAAACCCTGTATGCCACCGAGAAGGCCCTGGCCCATACCCCAGAACTGGAAGCCTTTGCGGGCAAAACTGTGCTGGTAACAGAGCCGGTGGCACAAAAGCTTTCCGGAACCAAAACCAGCCAGGATGTGTTCGGCGTGTTTGAACACCCCGGCTGGCTGGCGGCAGATATTTTAGCAAAGGGACGCCGTATTCTGGCACTGGAAGCGGTGCAGGACCCCGGCAATGTGGGCACCCTGCTGCGCAGCGCGGCGGCCTTTGGCTTTGACGGTGTGCTGCTCTCCAAGGGGTGCGCGGCACCCTTTGCCCCCAAAACACTGCGGGCATCCATGGGGGCAGCCGGGCGGCTGCCGGTGGCCCCGGTGCAGGATCTGCCGCAGGCATTGCAGCAGCTGCGCGCACGCGGCGTGGTCTGCCTGGCTGCGGCGCTCTACCATTCCCGCCCGCTGGACGAAGCCCCGCAGAGCTACCTGGACGGCCTGTGCGCTGTGATCGGCAGTGAGGGACAGGGCTTGACGGACGCTGCCGTGCAGGCCTGCGATATGGCGGTGCGCATCCCGATGACGGACCTGGTGGAAAGCCTGAACGCCGGGGTTGCAGGCAGCGTCTTGCTTTGGCACTTCAGAGGTGTATAATAAGGTATGGACAGCACACTGTATTGGCTGTGGCTGGCCGAAGCGCTTGGGTCCGGCTACCGCCTGGCGGGCAGACTTCTGGAAGAATACCCGGACCCGGCCGAACTGTATGGCCAGGTAAAAGCGGGCTGGAACCCGCCGGAATACCTGAGCGCAAGAGCCCGCGAATTTATGCAGGCGGTGGCCCCGGCCCAGATGGCGGGGCTGAAAAAGCGCTGCGATGATTTGAATATTTTTATCCTGACACCGGACAGCGCCGATTACCCCCAGCGGCTGCGGGACCTGCCCGACCTGCCGTTGGTGCTGTACGGCACCGGAAACCCTGCCTGCCTGAACGGGCGGCGGTATGTGGGCATGGTGGGCACCCGCCGCCCCACAAAGTATGGGCTTTCTGCCTGCCGGGATCTTTCGCTGACAATGGCGGAGCGGGGCGTGGTGATCGTAAGCGGGCTGGCCGAAGGGCTGGACGGCGCAGGCCACCGCGCGGCGGTGGAAGCTGGGCAGCAGACCGTTGCTTTTTTGGGCACGGCCATCAACAAGACCTTCCCAGCGGTGAACGTGACCCTGCGCACAGAGCTGGAAGCTCTGGGAGGTGCCGTGCTGAGCGAATACCCGCCGGATTATACGGGCAAAATGACAGGGACCTTTTTGGCCCGCAACCGGCTGATTGCCGGTTTGAGCGAGGCCCTCTGCGTGGCGGAAGCCCGCACCCGCAGTGGAACGCTGAACACGGTGAGCCATGCCGAAGAGTACGGCAGGCCGGTGTTTGCGGTACCCGGCAGCATTTACAGCCCCACCAGCGAGGGCACCAATGAGCTGCTGCGCACCGGCCGCGCCCGCGCCCTGTGCACGGCGGATGATGTGCTGGATACCCTGCACATTGCACCCGGCGGCACCGAGCTGGTGCAGGAGGGGGTTATGCTGGATGCGCTGACCCCCAACGCCCGCACCGTGCTGGCAGAACTGGGCCCTAAAGCGCAGACGGCAGATGACTTGGCTGCCGCAACGGGGCTTGCCGTGCAGGCTGTTCTGGCGGCGCTCATGGAGCTGGAATTTGCCGGCGCCGCCGTGGATAACGGCGGGGGCCGGTATACCGCGGCATAAGGGCAAGCGGCCCCAGCCGCAGCGGGCGGATATGGCCCGCATGTATGGTGACATTACGGAAAGTATCCGATTAAGATAGAACTTATACGCCAATTTGGGAGAAACAGATATGGCAAAGCAAACTGAACTGGAGCTGACTGCCCAGCAAGCAGCGCAGCCGGAAGAAACCCCGGCAAAAAAAACTGCCGCAAAAAAGACCGCAGCGAAAAAACCGGCAGCAAAAAAAGCAACCACGAAAAAGACAACGACCAAAACCAAGGCAGCTAAGGCAGAGGACGGCGAAACCGCAGCCGAAAAACCTGCCGCAAAGCGCACCACCAAAAAGACTGAAGCAAAGCCCGGCACCAAGCTGGTGATCGTGGAATCCCCGGCCAAGGCAAAGACCATTGGCAAATACCTGGGCCGCGGCTATACCGTAACGGCCAGCATGGGCCATATCCGGGACCTGCCCGCCAGCACGCTGGGCATTGATGTGGAACATGGCTATACCCCAAAGTATATTACCATCAAAGGCAAGACCGCGCTGGTCAAGGACCTGAAAGCCGAAGCGAAAAAAGCACAGACCGTCTATCTGGCAACCGACCCGGACCGTGAAGGCGAGGCGATCAGCTGGCATCTGGCCAATGTGCTGGGGCTGGACCCCACCGCCCCCAACCGCGTGACCTTTGACGAGATCACCAAAAAGGGCGTGCAGGAGGGTATGGCCCACCCGCGCACCATTGATATGGATCTGTTCAACGCCCAGCAGGCCCGGCGCGCGCTGGATCGCCTGGTGGGTTATAAGCTCAGCCCGTTTTTGTGGCATAAGGTGCGCCGTGGGCTTTCGGCTGGCCGCGTGCAGAGCGTGGCGGTGCGCATTATCCGCGACCGTGAGATCGAAATTGAAAACTTTAAGCCCGAAGAATACTGGAACATTGACGCCAACCTGAAGCCCCGCCAGAGCGGCTGTGCGTTCAACGCACGGCTGACAGCCCAGGCGGACGGCACCAAGCTGGTGGTGAAAAATAAAAAACAGGCGGATGCCATTCTGGCCGCGTTGGACGGCAAACCCTACACCGTGACCCGTGTGGATAAGGGCCAGCGCCGCCGCCAGCCGCAGCCACCGTTCATCACCTCCACCCTGCAGCAGGATGCCAGCCGCGCACTGGGGTTTTCGGCCACCCGCACCATGCGTGCCGCCCAGCGCCTGTATGAAGGTATGGAGGTGCACGGCTATGGCCAGATCGGTCTGATCACCTATATGCGTACCGACAGTCTGCGCATTGCGGACGAAGCCGCCGCAGCCGCTAAGACCTTTATCGGCAAGACCTGGGGCGAAAATTACGTCTGCAACAAAAAGCGCGTCTGGAAATCCCGCTCCGCCACAGCGGCGCAGGATGCCCACGAAGCCATCCGCCCCTCAATGCCGGAACTGACGCCGGACCAGGTGGAGGGCAGCATCTCCGGCGATGAAGCCAAGCTGTACCGCCTGATCTGGAGCCGCTTTATGGCATCCCAGATGGCAGACTGCCTGATGGATACCGTTTCGGCCAACATCACGGCGGGGGATTATATCTTCCGCGCATCGGGTTTCCATGTAACGTTTGACGGCTTTACCGCTTTGTATGAGGAAGCCACCGACGATAAGCAGAAGAAAGAAACCGCCCTGCCCCCGCTGGAAGTGAGCCAGGACCTGAAACTGAACAAGCTTTCGGCGGAGCAGAAATTCACCCAGCCGCCGCCGTACTATACTGAAGCAACGCTGATCCATGCGCTGGAAGAAAACGGTATTGGCCGCCCTTCCACCTATGCGCCGATCATTACCACCATTGTGGACCGCGGCTATGTGGAAAAGGAGCAGAAAAAGCTCAAAACCACCCCGCTGGGCCGCGCGGTGAACCAGGTCATGCTGGAACAGTTCCCCGATATCGTGGACCCGACATTCAGTGCCGATATGGAGAAAAAGCTGGACGTTGTGGAAGCCGGTAAGGCGGACTGGGTCAAAACAGTGGACGATTTCTACCAGGGCTTTGAAAAAAGCCTGGAAGCCGCCGAAAAGAACATGGAGGGCAAAAAGATCAAAGTGGAGGATATCCCCACCGACGAGATCTGCGAAAAATGCGGCCGCCCCATGGTGATCAAAAGCGGGCGGTACGGCAAGTTTGTGGCGTGTTCCGGCTTTCCGGAGTGCCGCAACGCCCACCCCATTGTAAAGGATACCGGCGGCCTGTGCCCGCTGTGCGGCGGCCATATGCTGCTGCGCAAAAGCGCCAAGGGCCGCGTGTATTACGGCTGCAGCAACTACCCCACCTGCAACTTTATGACATGGGATGAACCCGTGCCGGAAACCTGCCCCCACTGCGGCAAAACGCTGTTCAAGCGCCGCGGCCAGCTGTACTGCGCCAAAGAGGGCTGCGGGTTTGTGAAGAATATCGAAAAGACAAACGCGGAGAAATAACGCATGCAAATCAAAATCATCGGTGCCGGGCTGGCCGGGTGTGAAGCCGCCCTCTGGCTGGCGGACCACGGCGTGCAGGTGGACCTGTACGAGCAAAAGCCGGTCAAGTTTTCGCCTGCGCACAAAAGTGCAGGCTTTGCGGAGCTGATCTGCTCCAACTCCCTCAAGGCGGAACGGCCGGATTCGGCTTCCGGCCTGCTGAAAATTGAAATGCGCATGATGGGGTCCCACCTGCTGGATGCTGCCGAGACCGCCCGCGTGGCGGCTGGCGGTGCACTGGCGGTGGACCGTGATGTGTTTTCCACCGCCGTGACGGAAATGGTGGAAAAGAACCCCAATATTACCGTTCACCGCGAGGAAGTGACCGCGCTGGACGAAAGCGTTCCGGTGCTGGTGGCTTCCGGCCCGCTGACCGAGGGTGCGTTGGCGGAGCAGATTGCCGCGCTGACCGGCAGCCATCGGCTGAGCTTTTTTGACGCCGTGGCTCCCATTGTGAGCGCCGAAAGCCTGGATATGGAAAAGATCTTTGCGGCGTCCCGCTACGGGCGCGGTGAAGCCGATTACCTGAACTGCCCATTCAACAAATTGGAATATGAAGCATTTTATAACGAATTGTTGAACGCGGAACGCGCCCCTCTGCATGACTTTGATGGGGAGCTGACGGTGTACGAAGGCTGTATGCCTATTGAGGTGATGGCGGGCCGCGGGGCGGATACCATGCGCTATGGCCCGCTGCGCCCGGTGGGCCTGCGGGACCCGCGCACCGGCCACCGCCCCTGGGCCAACGTACAGCTGCGCGCCGAAAACACCGCCCGCACGCTGTACAATATCGTTGGTTTCCAGACCAATTTGAAATGGGGCGAGCAGAAGCGCGTTTTTTCGATGATTCCCGGCCTGGAACATGCAGAGTTCATCCGCTATGGCGTGATGCACCGCAATACCTTTTTGGAAAGCCCGGCGGTGCTGACCAAGGGGCTCTACCTGAAAGAGCACCCCAACGTGTTTTTTGCCGGGCAGATCACCGGGTTTGAGGGCTATATGGAAAGCGCGGCTTCCGGCCTGCTGGCAGCGCGCAATTTGTACGCCCGTTTGCAGGGCAGAGAGCTGCCGCCCCCGCCGACCACAACGATGTGTGGCGCACTGATCGATTATATCACCACCCCCAACAAGGACTTCCAGCCCATGGGTGCCAACATGGGCATTCTGCCGCGCACCGAGGAGATTGACACCATCCGGGATAAGCGCGAACGGTATATGGCACTTTCTGATGCTGCACAGGCCGCCATGCGGGCATGGGCAGCCGAAGCGGAACACTGAGGTGGATTATGAAAATTTTACTGGACGCAATGGGTGGCGATAACGCCCCGAAATCGACCGTACAGGGCGCAGCCGATGCGGTAAAAGAGTTTGGTGATGGCATGACCCTGGCCCTGCTGGGTGATGAAGCCAAGATCAAGGCCGCTGCCCAGGAGCTTGGCGTGGACCTGACCCCCTTTGAGCTGATTCACTGCACCGAGGATGTGGATATGCACGATGACCCGGTCAAGGCCGTGCGCCACAAAACGGATTCCAGCCTGGTCAAAGGCCTGACGATGCTGAAAAACGGCGAGGCGGATGCCTTTGTTTCCGCCGGTTCCACCGGCGCACTGCATGTGGGCACCAGTTTGATCGTGCGCACCGTCAAGGGGGTCAAGCGCCCGGCGCTGGCTACCTGCATGCCGGGCAAAAAGCAGCCGTTTTTGCTGCTGGACTGCGGCGCAAACGCCGAATGCCGTGCCGAGATGCTGAATGCCTTTGGCACCATGGGCAGCGTGTACATGAATAAGGTCATGGGCCGCAAGGACCCCGCCGTCGCGCTGGTGAACAACGGCGCCGAGGACACCAAGGGCACCCCGATGTACCGCGAAGCCCACGGCCTGCTGAAAGCAAACCCGGCCATCCGCTTTGTGGGCAACATTGAGCCGCGTGATATTATGGCTGGTGAGGTGGACGTTATCGTCTGCGACGGCTTTGTGGGCAATGTGGTGCTGAAGCTGACCGAGGGTGTGGCAGGTACTTTGCTGGGCATGCTGAAAGACATCTTTATGCAGAGCATTGTGACCAAGCTGTGCTACCTTGGCGTAAAAGGCGGGCTGCGCAATCTGAAGCACATGATGGACTCTGAGGAGATCGGCGGCGCACCGCTGCTGGGCGCGGCAAAGCCGGTCATCAAGGCACACGGTTCCAGCAAGGCCAAGGGCATCAAGAACGCCATCCGCCAGGCAAAGCTGTGCGTTGCCAATGACCTGTGCGGCACCATGCAGAGCGCCCTGGCCGAAGTAGCCGCCAAGGCCGCAGCAGAAAAGATAGACGCGGAATAAAACGGCATATCGTGCGAAAATTGAAACGTTATGCCCGCCCATTGGAAATGGCCGGTACCAAAATATAGGCGGCGGGCGCACAATGTGCGCCCCTACGGGATAGCCGCAAAACCAAAGCCCATTGCAGGGGCGGGCATTGCCCGCCCGGCCTGCAAAATATCCCGATATACAATCGCAAAACAGAGAGAACGAAAGGTAAGGCAATCTTATGACCACGCGTACCCCTGAGGAATTGGAAGAAAAGCTGCATTACCATTTTAAGAATAAAGAACTGCTCATCACGGCGCTGACCCACAGCTCTTACGCCAACGAGAGCAAAACCCCTACGCTGTATAACGAGCGGCTGGAATTTTTGGGCGACAGTGTGCTGTCCGTTGTGGTGGCAAACTATCTGTTCCACCATTCCACCCGCCCGGAGGGCGAACTGTCCCGCATGCGCGCTTCGCTGGTCAGCGAGGACGCGCTGTTCCAGTTTGCGCAGGAGATCGACCTGGGCTCTTACCTGCGGCTGGGCCGCGGCGAGGAGCTGGGCGGCGGGCGCTGCCGCCCCAGCGTGGTTTCGGATGCGTTTGAAGCCACCATTGCCGCTTTGTTCCTGGACGGCGGCATTGAGACCGCCCGCAACTTTATCCTGCCGTTCATCACGGAGGGCAAAACCGCCGAGGATGACCACAAGACCGCCCTGCAGGAAGTGGTGCAGAAACACCCGGACGACCGCCTGACCTACACCGTGACAGGGGAATCCGGCCCGGCGCATGATAAGCGGTTCCAGGTTACTGTGGCGCTGAACGGCAAGGCGCTGGCTGTGGGCGAAGGCCGCAGCAAAAAGGCTGCGGAACAGCAGGCTGCCAAAGCGGCGCTGACCAAGCTGGAACAGCAGGCATAAAAAGGGGCATCTATGCGCTTAAAAGAACTTGAGATACAGGGCTTCAAGTCCTTCCCGGATAAAACGCGGATCACCATTGGCGAAGGCATTACCGGTGTTGTGGGGCCGAACGGCTCCGGCAAAAGCAACATTTCGGATTCCATCCGGTGGGTTCTGGGCGAAACCAGCTCCAAACAGCTGCGCGGTGCGGGCAAGATGGAGGACGTTATTTTTGGCGGCACCCAGACCCGCGGCGCAATGGGCTATGCGGCGGTATCGCTGACCATTGATAACTCCGATCATGGGCTGGAAATGGACGCGGACGAAGTAACCATTGGCCGCCGCTATTACCGCAGCGGGGAGAGCGAGTATACCATCAACGGCCAGAGCGTGCGCTTAAAAGATGTGTACGAGCTGCTGCTGGATACCGGCCTTGGGCGCGATGGCTACGCCATTGTGGGTCAGGGGCGCATTGCGGAGATCGTTGGTGCAAAATCCACCGAGCGGCGCGAGATTTTTGAGGAAGCATCTGGCATTGCCAAATACCGCTACCGCAAAAATGAAGCCGAACGCCGCCTGGCCGCGGCGGAGGGCAATCTGGAACGCCTGCGGGATATTCTGGGGGAGCTGGAAAAGCGGGTTAGCCCCCTGAAACGCGACAGCGAAAAGGCGGAGCAGTTCCTGGCATATTCTGAGACCCGCAAGGGGCTGGAAATTACCCTGTGGGTGGATTCAATCCGCCGCGCACAGGATACGGTGCGGGACCAGCAGCGCAAGTATGAGGCGGCGGAAAGCGATTATGCACGCATTTCCCGCCAGCTGGATGAATTTGACACCCGCACCGAAGCCCTGCGCGCCGAAGCCCAGCAGCTGATGCTGCAGGTGGAGGAAGCGAACGCTGAGATCCGCACCATTACCGAGCAGAACGCCGGGAGCGAAAGCCAGCTGGCAGTTTTGCAGAACGAAACCGAACACGCGAACGAGCAGATCCGCAGCGCCAGCGATGAGCTGACCCGCGCCGGGGAAGGCGCAAAGGGGATTGCGCAGGAAGCGGACGAGCACAAAGCGGAAATCACCCAGTTGCAAACCGTGCTGCAAAATCTGGATGCCGAGGCGGACAAGCTGCGCCAGCAGCTGAACACGCTGGAACAGCAGGCGCTGCAAAGCGGTGAGCGGCGGGAGATCGTGAGCGCCGCCATGGCCCGCATGCAGCAGAATGCCACTGCCCTGCAGGTGCGGGGTGCGGGGCTGCAATCCGCCGTGGAAGCGGCCCGCGCCCAGCTGAACGGCCTGAAAAACCAGGAAGCCGCCGCGGGTGATGTGGCACAAAAACTGACCGAGGAACGGGACGCTGCTGCCGAGCACCTGAAAGAGTGCGAGGAAGCCGTGACCCGCAACGATAACATCCGCTCCGGCTTAAAGCTCAAGCTGGAAAGCCGTCGCCGCCAGCAGGCGGAAGCCGCTGAAGCTTTGCAGAAGGCCGCAGCGGATAAAAACAACACCGCCCAGCGCATCCGCATTCTGGAGGATCTGGAGCGCAACATGGACGGCTATCAGCAGAGCGTAAAAGCCGTTATGCGCGCCGCGGGCGGTGGGCGGCTACGGGGCATCATCGGCCCGGTGGCCGGTATCCTGAGCGTGCGCAAGGGGTACGAAATCGCGATTGAAACGGCACTTGGCTTTGCGCTGCAGAACATTGTGGTGCAGGACCAAGGCTGCGCACGCGCGGCCATCACCTTTTTGAAGGAAGAACGCGCCGGACGCGCAACCTTCCTGCCGCTGGATACCGTGCAGGGCAGCCGATTCAATGGCCGCCTGACCGGCACGGCGGAGGTGGCCGCCGACCTGGTGGAGACCGCCCCCCAGTACCAGCATATTATTGATAACCTGCTGGGCCGCATTATTGTGGTGGAGGATCTGGGCGAAGCGTCGGTGGTGGCCAAAAATCTTGGCTACCGCAACCGCATTGTCACAATGGACGGCCAGGTCATCAACGCAGGCGGTTCCTTTACCGGCGGTTCCACCGCGCGCAGCGTGGGTGTGTTCAGCCGCAAGCAGGAACTGGACGAACTGCGTGCCAAGGTGCTGAAACTGGACGAGCGCCGCGCAGCAGCCGAAAAGGAAGCCGCCGCCCGCAAAGCGGAGGTGGATAACCTGACCGCCCAGCTGGCCGGTGCCGAGAGCGAGGGCATGACCGCCGCTGCGGCCCGCCTGAAAGCCGAGATGGAGCTGGATCAGCTGAACACCGCGCTGGAAGAGGGCAAGAATGCTGCCGCCCACCGCGGGCAGGAGATCGCCGCGCTGGAACAGCAGCTGCGGGAGAACACTGCAGCCGCCGCCCAGGCAGAAAACGCCCGCAAACAGGCGGAAGCCGAGATTGAAACGCACCGCAAAGAGCTGGAAAGCCTGGGCGCTTCCACCAGCGATGTGACCCGCCAGCGGGAGGAAGCATCGCAGAAACTTTCGGATAACCGAATGCAGAAGCTGCGCACCGAGAAGGACCTGAGCCTGCACGAAGCAGCGCTGGAAACCCTGAAAGGCCGCAGCGGCGAAGCCGAAGCCCGCGTGCGGGAACTGCAGGCCAATGTGGCCGCCGCCAAAGAGCGCATTGCCGCCAATGAGCTGCGCGCCAATGAAATCAAGCGAGCCAGCGAAGAAAACAAACAGAAGATCACCGCGGCGGAGGAAACCATCCGCAAGGCTAATGCCGAGCGCATGGAAAAGGAAGCCGCTGTGACCCGCCTGACCCAGGAAAACCGCACCCTGACCGATGAGCGCGAGCGGATGAGCGGCGAGATGGCCCGCCTGGCCGAGCGCAAGACCGCGGCGGAAACCGAGCTGAACACCACGGCATCCAAGCTGTGGGAGGAATACCAGCTGACCGAAGCCGAGGCGGAAAAGCTCTGCGTACCCTTTGCCAATGTGGCAGACCTGCGCCGCCAGGTGGCCGAAGTGCGCGGCAAGATCCGCGCGCTGGGCAACGTGAATGTGGGTGCGATCGAAGAGTACAAGGAAGTTAAAGAACGGTACGACTTCATGAAAGCACAGGTCACCGATGTGGAGAAATCCCGCGCGGAGCTGAACCGAATGATTGCCGAGCTGTGCAGTGAAATGCAGGAGATGTTCACCGCCAGCTTTAAGGAGATCAACCGCAACTTCGGTGCGATCTTCCGCGAGCTGTTCGGCGGCGGTTCGGCGAGGCTCTATCTTTCGGATGAGAACGATGTGCTGAACTCCGGCATTGAAATTCAGGTTTCGCCCCCCGGCAAGGTCATCAAAAACCTGTCGGCTCTGTCCGGCGGCGAACAGGCGCTGGTGGCCATCAGCATTTATTTTGCCATTCTGGCCGTCAACCCGTCGCCGTTCTGCATCCTGGACGAAATTGAAGCTGCACTGGACGATGTGAACGTTACGCGCTATGCGCAGTATCTGCGCCGCATGACCGAACGCACCCAGTTCATCGTTATCACCCACCGCCGCGGCACCATGGAAGCAGCTGATGTGCTGTACGGCGTGACCATGCAGGAGGATGGTGTTTCCAAGATCCTGCGCCTTGACCTTGAAAACGTTTCCGCTGATCTGATCAGTTAATTCAAAGGAGGAACCGCCATGGGATTCTTCGATATTTTTAAGAAAAAGAAGAAAATGAGCGATGGCCTGGAAAAAACCAGAACGGACTTTTTCCAGAACATCGTCAACACCTTGACCAGCTCTGTTATTGATGATGACCTGTATAATGATTTGGAAGAGCAGCTGATTCTGGCCGATGTCGGCCCCAGCTGCGCGGTGCGTTTGGTGGACGAGCTGCGCGATGAGGTAGAGATCAACGGCCTGCATACCGGCCAGGAAGCGCTGGATGCCCTGCGCGATATCATCCGCCGCGAGGTAAGCCCCAAAACGGACCTGGACCTGAGCGGAAAACCGGCGGTTATTCTGGTTGTGGGCGTGAACGGCGTGGGCAAAACCACCACCATTGCCAAGCTGGCTTATCTGTACAAGGATCTGGGCAAGCGGGTCATGCTGGCGGCAGGCGATACCTTCCGCGCAGCGGCCAGCGAACAGCTGGAAACCTGGGCCGACCGTGCCGGGGTGCCGCTGGTCAAGGCGGGCGAGGGCGCTGACCCCGCAGCCGTGATTTTTGATGCGGTCAAATCCGCCACGGCCCGCGGCTATGACATGGTCATTGCCGACACCGCAGGCCGCCTGCACAACAAAAAGGGCCTGATGGACGAGCTGTCCAAGATCTCCCGCAGCGTCAAAAAGGCCAGCCCCGAGGCCAGTCTGGAGGTGCTGCTGGTGCTGGACGCCATCACCGGCCAGAACGCCATCAGTCAGGCACATGAGTTCTGCCGCGCTGCCAGTGCCACCGGTGTGGTGCTGACCAAGCTGGACGGCACACCGCGCGGCGGCTGTGCGGTCTCCGTCTGGGAGAACCTCGGCCTGCCGATCCGGTTCATCGGTGTGGGTGAAAAAATCGACGATCTGATGGAGTTTGACGCCCAGACCTTTGTCGAGAGCCTACTGCCGGAATCGGCTTTGCAGAAGGAAGAAAAGGCCGATAACACAGAGGAGGGCAAAGCATGATCGTCTGCGCAGCAAGCAACAATGCCGGCAAGCTGAAGGAGCTGCGCCGCATTCTGGAGCGGATGGGCCATGAGGTCAAAAGCCTGCGGGAGCTGGGCATTACGCTCGACCCCGAGGAGACCGGCACGACCTTTGCCGAAAATGCACGCATCAAGGCCGAGGCATTCTGCAAGGCGAGCGGCCTGCCTACCGTGGCGGACGATTCGGGCCTTTGCACCGATGCATTGAACGGTGCGCCCGGCGTTTACAGCGCCCGCTATGCCGGGCACCACGGCGATGACGATGCCAACAACGAAAAGCTGCTGCGCGAGATGGCCGATGTGCCGGAAGGGCAGCGCGGCGCAAGGTTTGTGTCCGCCGTCTGCTTTATGCTGCCGGACGGCCGTGCGCTCGAGGTCGAGGGCGAGTGCCCGGGACGCATTGCGTTCAGCTTACAGAATGGGGATTACGGTTTTGGCTATGACCCGCTGTTCATCCCCGATGCATACGGCACGCCCGATGGCTGCCGCCCCAACACCGAGGGCCGCAGCTATGCCCAGCTGACCCCGGCGGAAAAGGACGCCATCAGCCATAGAGGCCGTGCAATGGAGAAGCTGGCAGAAAAGCTGCCCGCGTTTTTGGGATAACAGCCTTCCCCCTTTGGGGGAAGGTGGCCGAGGCCCCGACCGAGGCCGG
>OIDL01000570.1_pt1 | contig 15174 bp, 9 predicted proteins | sample 1581611 | NCBI WGS metagenome assembly OIDL01 (sample SAMEA3882516, study PRJEB24775) | human gut metagenome | biome: human-associated habitat; feature: intestine environment; material: feces | place: Netherlands | collected 2009/2010 | reverse complement strand
AAATTCCTCTCGAAAATTTTGTTTTGGGGCTTGACTTTTAATAGTTAGTCTTTCCAAATAAATCATTCCATTTTTCAAAAACTATATTTGCTGTATTATGAAAGTCTGTAACTGCGTTTTCCTCCGCAATTTTCTCCAGTTCCTCTTGCTTCACCCATTTTATACTACTATGTTCGTCATTTTGACGATATTGGGCAATAGCTTGTGGATTCTTTACTTTTGCAACAAAGATTATTCCTTTTTTCGTTGCTCCTGCATCTATAGGTACCTCATAAATTGCAAGCGGAATAGGTTGCTTTTCATCTCGACTCTCGTCTAAAACCAATTCAATATCAACACCAAATTTTTCGCTGTAATACTCTTTAATGGTATCCGCAAGATGCTGACTTCCACGCGCTTTTGCGCAGCCAAATTCCCACTTTCCACAATTTTCTTCTTTTGCGTTTCCGCGTTTACAAATTAGTATCTTCTTATTTTCTATGTCACAACACACAACAGCACAATGGAGTTTTAACGGTGCCGGTCTATCATCACCGTTTTTTATCTGTACATTTCCTCCCATAATATTTTTCAGGTATTCTATTTTCCCTTTTAGATTTCTATCTACACATATTTTCTTGCACATTGTACGAACTTTATACATTTGAGAGGCTATAATTTCCTGATTATCCTTTCTACGCTGCCGAGCTATATAGCGCTCCACTAATTCGTTCCCATCAGCTTCATCATAATAAAAACTATCTTTGAAATCTAAAATTTCCTCATCTGTACCCGAAAGTTCATTTGCTTCTTTTAACGTTTCTTTCTTATAATACCAAATAATCGGATAAAGCGCCCTATTCCATACTCCCTTTAGCTTTGCATAATCTATAATGTAAAATAAATTTTCGGCTTCCTTCTCCAAAAACTCTGCAATCAAACATGCCAACTCAAAACTCACAATAAGCCTTCTACGTTGTGTATACGCTTTCAATCGAAATCCCGTATCGATATCTCGTCCTAAATATTCAACAATAGGTATATTTGATCCATCCGATTCATACTCTGTCTGAATATTATCATAAGGTGATTTCATCTCTTTACTAATTGCCGCAATCCATGCAGCAGCCTTAATTGATAATATTTCTTGGCTTTTTAGTACTTCAATCTCCGCCTTTTGAAGCTTCTGTTCTTCTAATGTATTAAAAAACTTTCCTGTTCGGATTGATAGCGATACGCGCTGTGTTATTCTAAAAATAGCATCAACAGCTGGATACAGTTCACGTTTATCTATAATTTGATAAACAAAAACCATCTCATCGCCAATTACACGCCATAGCGAAGCTCCCTGCAAGTCAGCTTCCCTTTGAACACATCGGCGTATATAGTCGAGTAGCCCTTTGATAATTATAGGCCAGTTTACGGTATTTGCCTTGTAGACTGTTGAGTTCACAATATCAAACGAAAAGAACAGTTTTGCCACTGGCACAACTGGTTGCTGTTCCATAGACAGAAATCCCTGTTGCTGAGCAAGCCTAACAGCAGCAGGGATTTCTGTCTTTTCATCATTATCCAATAATATGCTAGAATTCGCCATTATATAAGATACCCCAAAAATTTTCCTCTATTTCCTGCTGCCGCATTAGATACATGAAAATAATCGGCGATTTCTGAAATACATACCTTACCGTCATCCGTCTTATTTCTTAGCAGTTCGGACAGGTACTCTTTCTGAGGCATGAGAAGCGCAGCAGCAAATTCGTTTGCCTGATACTCTTGCTCTGATGTTCCAAAGCGTCTATAGATAGTATCATTCTGCTGTGACCAAAGGTCTGGGTCTACGCCAAATCCCATATGCAAAAACAAATGTCCCAATTCATGCGCAACCGTAAAAGCTTTTCGCCCCTCACTTTGGAAAGGCGAAATCACAATAGAAAAACTGTTTTGATCAACTTTTCTTATTGTTCCATCGTAAAGATCATCTAAATCCGCTTTTTCCACGATTTCACCGCCAATCTTTTTCACAACGGCTTCAATGTTGTCAATTGGAATAGTTATTCCGTAGGCATCTATCACAGCCTCTGCAAGATTATCGATGAAAATTCTTGTGCTAGAATCCATCTCTATGCCTCCTTCCTTTATCTAAAATTGTTAATATAATATTATACACCTTATATTCGCGAAACTCAAGTTTTTCTCCAAAATTCAGACCTTTAACGAATTCTTTTCCGCTGTTTTATTAAAATTGTACATTGCCATTCTCGATACAATACTTATATATCTTGTTCTTAACGGTCATCCTTTACGCTTTCTGAATATCATGCACAGGGCACTGCCTTTGCAATCTAGGCAGTATAGATGAAGTGCCCTGTGGGAGAAGTTCCTACCAATTATATGTGACAACCGCAATCTCCTTGATATAGATTATTGTTTCTCTATTTGTCTCTTATTGCTTTTTCTGGTTTGTTCTCGATGCAGCGTCAGCACTAGTCTCCAGCATTTCCGTCACCACATGGTTCAGCTCTGCCGCTCCCTTGCCGGTGATCGCAGACCGTCCTGTCTGCTTTTCGATCTGTTTCCGCGCTTCACCTGCAATCGAACCACCGCGTCGCGCTACATCGCGGTTTTGCTGTAAGCCTTCCGGTTGCTCGGTCTGGGAGATTTCTTTTGTGGACACTTCTGCCAGCATATTCAGCACCAATTCCAAGGTACTCATGTTATCCCGCAGGCTTTCCTTTTTCAGCCCTTTCAGGTTCTTATACTGCCGGGTACTCATACCGCTCCACGCGCGGGTGATTTCATCGGTCAGAATCGCATACTCTGCGTTTTTCTCGATGCCGCGGTCTTTCCATTCATCCGTCAGTTCCTTGCGGGCTGATATTGCCTGCAAGCGCTGATTGATCCATTCCCGCGTGTACCCTTTCCGTTCATAGGTAGAAACCAAGCGTTCCGCAATGCGTTCCGGGTCCAGCGTTTCCTCTATGCGCTCCCGCCCAACCTGCGCAAGCCACAATTTCATCGGTTCCGCCTTGGGGGATGGGATGGACTGGATGATGCGGAACAGCTGCTGTGTGTTGGCTATGTCTGTTTTGTAGCGTTTACCGTCCTTGGGGGATTTCAATTTCAGTTGGTTACAATCTGTTACCAACTGACTGCCCTCGTCTTTCAGCCTCTTTTTGGTGACTTTCCAGTAGTTACGCGCCGTGTCATAGTCCTTTGCATCAGTCAGCACGGATACCACATCCACAACAGAGAAATACCATTCTTCGTTTTCCTCGTCCCACGCGGTACGAATCGCCTGATCTTCAAAAAGCTGAAGCTGTTCGTTTTCATTCATTATAAGGTCACCCGATTTCCAAGAGATTTCCTATTAATAGGATAGCAAATTTCACACGGATTAGCAAGAAAAACTCTCCATGTTTTTAACTCAAACCAAGCATCTTACATTTTGTGTTTCCGTCTTTGTACATCTTCAAATATTTCTTTTGATACAATCGGCTCATGCGCATTTTCCACCAGAAACATACTCTGCTCACCACAATTTTTCTTTTGTTTTCCGGTCAGGAAATCCGGGGTGCAGGTCTTTTGCAGTAAAAGGTTTCCCATGTATTTTTCATTGCTCAACATACGGTCTATTGTGGATGTACTCCACTCGGATTTTCCAGTGACAGTCTTTATGCCATTTTCCTCCAGATACCGTTTAATCTTGCGAACACCATAACCCTCCAGATATAGCGAGAATATTTTCCTCACAATTTTAGCCTCTTCCTGTACGACTACTAGCCTACCGTCTTCATCCTTAGTATAGCCTAAAAAGCGCGTATGGTTTAATACAGCTTTTCCACTACGCATTCGCTGACGGATGCCAAACTTGATATTTTCACTTTTCGCGGCGCTTTCTTCCTGTGCCGCCGCAAGTAAAATTGATAGAAGCGCTTCGTTGACTTCCATTGTATTGATTTGTTCTGCATCGGACAGCATTGCAATATTCATCCTTTTATTTTTTTGCTTTTCTGCTTATTATTCAAACATTGGAATCACCCCCTACAATGAATTCAGGAAATCGAGCGCAGAGTCCGGTATAGCATTCGCTGGCGGTGGGCTTGGAACAGCGTTGGTTATGTTGACTGCCTGCAACTCCTCCCGCACCACCTTGCGGATGCTTTTCTCCAGCCTATCTGTCTGCTCCGTTGCAAGAATGGCTTGCACCAGAAACTCCTTGCGTTTGGCTGAAGGCACTTGCTGCAGCAACGCCCATGCGCGGCGGTGCTACGGGTCGCTAAGGTTCGGACGGAAAACGTACTGTGGGCGTTTCATGCCTCGCTTTTACGGCGCGACACGGCGGCCAACGCGCGCTCGAACCCGCCAGCGTTCACCTTATCGTCCAGCAGAAAAATCGTCTTGCAAAGGCCGTCCTTGGGGCTGAGGTGGCGGCTCACCACCGAGGCACCGCCGCCCAATAGCACGGCGGGGATAGCGCGCAAATCAAAGCCGGCCTCCATAACCGCTGACAGCAGATGTTCTGTGTACTTGCGACCCTGCCGGTTCACAATGTCGCGCACCGTATCTCTGACCGTGCAGGGCTGACCTGCCAGCATATTTTCGATCTGGGCATCCGTGAGTGACAATCCGGTTTCCCGTCGCACCTGCTCCCGAATATCATCCACGCAGCGAATCATGCCGAGTTCCAAGCTGTGCGCGGTATCAGCCGCAGGGATTGCGTTGTCGATGCGCATAAGGTCCACCGTCCAGCCGCCCAAATCCATAAGGAGCATGGACGGTTCGTCCTGCAAAAGCCCGGTTTCGGTCATGAGGGCGGCGTAGCCCTGCGGAAAAATGGCAACTTCTTCGGTGGTGATGCTGTACTCCACGCCCTCGAATTTGAAATTCACGGGCTGGTTGCTCCGCAGCAGATAATCTTTGAACTTGGGTTTGTCGCGTCCGAAACTGGTCAGCGGCAGACCCGCCGCAATGCGCACAGAACATTCGGGCGGCAGACCACGCTGCTTGATTTCCTTGGCGATAGCTGCCAGCGTCAGCAGATAGTAGTTGTCGTTTACGGTCTTGTCCCGCTGGATAGGCTGCCTTCCGGAGCCACAAACAAAAAAGCACCAGTCAAACTCTAAGAGTCCTTGGCGGGTGTAGGGTTCGTGTTCTCCGTAGCTTGTCAGCCCTGCCGGGAACGAGCAGTGGGCTGTTTTGATAGCATAGTAGCCGTGGTCAATGCCGATAATGATGCTCATAGTGAAAATCCTCCTACAATATATTTGTGGGTAGCCTCACGGCATCCAGTCGTGTTGCTATCCAGCTTGTTGCCTAAGCTGTAGAATAAGAATGTAGTGGCCTGACACGATAATCCCTGGACTCACACGTCCGTCAAGGAGTCAGTCAGCCGCCGTTCTTATTCGCAGCATTCGATTTACGCAGGTAGTTCCACCGCAAAGCGGTGCGTTCGTGTTACCCAGGAGATTGAACAAGCAATAAGTAAAAGGCGGAAGCCATTGCAAATTCAAATTGGGAGGAAAACGAATGACCGTAGTTGGAATCGATGTTTCTAAGGGTAAGAGTATGGTAGCTGCCATGAAGTCCGGTGGGGAGCTTGTTGCAGCGCCATATGAGGTAAGGCATTCAGATATTGAACTGTCGCGCCTTGCGTTGGATGTTCTTTGCATGGAGCCAGATACCCGCGTCGTAATGGAAGCAACCGGCAGATACCATGAGCCGGTAGCAGCGCTGCTTCACAGTGAGGGAATCTTTGTGAGCATCCTAAACCCATTGCTTATTAAGCAAAGCGGAGCAGGCTCTCTGCGCAAGGTAAAATCCGATCCGAAGGATGCTCTTAAAATTGCTAAATATGGGCTTGACAACTGGTCTACATTGCGGGAATATACTCCTACGGAAGCAATTAGACAACAACTCAAGCTGTGCGAACGTCAATGCGACTTGTATAGCAAGAACATTGTCATGCTCACAAACAACCTTATTTCTTTGTCTGACAAGACCTTTCCGGGTGTAAACGAGCTGTTCTCAAGCCCCGAAAAGGCAGACGGACATTTGAAGTGGGTAGATTTTTACAGAACCTTTTGGCATTGCGACTGCATTAACCGTATGTCACCGGATGCTTTTGGAGAGCGATACAAGAAATGGTGCAAGAAAAAGGGCTACCATTTTAGTGCTGATGCGACAGATGCTCTCTACGCAGCCAGCTGCGGACTTTACACCACGCTGCCGCGTGACAACAATGCCAAGTTACTGGTTACGGTTGCCGCCGACCAGCTTATTGCACTGCGCGAAAACCAGTCCAAGCTGGAAGCCGAGATGCTGAATCTCTGCAAGCAGCTGCCGGAGTACGAGACCGTTATGGCCATGTATGGCGTTGGGAAGTCCACTGGGCCGCATCTCATGGCTGAATTAGGTGATATTCGCCGTTTCCCACACCGCAGTTCTATTGTGGCCTTTGCAGGCGTAGACCCCGGCGTTGTTGGCTCCGGCAAGATGCAGCTTTCCAGTGTGGCAACTTCCAAGCGTGGATCACCTCAATTGAGAAAAGCACTCTTTCAAGTGGTTTCTACTTACGTCAAACGCAAACCCGAAAACGAGGCGGTTTACCAGTTCTACGCCAAAAAGCGTGACGAGGGAAAGCCTTTCTTCGTTTGCACTACCGCTGCTGCGAACAAGTTCCTGCGTATTTACTATGCCCGTGTCAAGGAGTGTCTGAACGCTGCTGAAAGTGCAGTTCAAACCGAAGAAGGCTAATTTGTAATGTTCATTATGTCATTTGGCTGCCTCCATTTTTTGAGGGAGTTCTGTTTGCTGTACGCATTTTTACTCGGCTATCTGCCGAGTATTTTTTTGCGATTTTTTATGGAAACCTATTGACTTTTATTTGCAGGACTCCTTATTGTAAATAGGTATAAAATGGGAAACTTGAAAACAAAATGAAAACTGCCGGGAAAAGCAAAAAATCCCCGCTTCATTGGCTTTTTCTGGTCCTATATGTTGATTAAAATTATTTCGCACTGTGGATTATAGTCCACCAACGCGTTGAGCGCACCATTCGTTCCTCTGTCTACAACAATATTTTGTTTGACAAGAATTCCGAGTTGTTGGTCTTCCTCCATGCCTGTAGACACAAAAGTGCCCCTTGCGGTTCGAAGCCCGCAAGAGGCACTTTTGCAGTTATACCTTAATCATCAACCAACACCGAGGACTTGTCTCATTCCCCTTCCGATTGACTGCCAAACACAGTGATAGATATGCCAGTAATATGATTAAATCTTATAGTTTTGGTCAATCTGTCGATTGCGATCAAGCGCATAATGTGTTTTAGAATTAGGAGTTTACGTTCATCTCGTAGACATCAGCGATTGCCACTGCGTTTTTTCAGGTAGAGTGCAACGATAAAGCCACCCACGGCCAAGCAAGCCAGAATCGACAGCACTTCATAAGGGAAGTTATCGCTCGTCTGAGGAATCGCGCTTGTTGCTCCGCTGCCAGATGCCGCTGCACTGCCGTCATTCGGCTTTGCAGTAGGCGCAGCACCCCAAGTGCCGTTTGCAATTCCTCCCGCAATATCGGGATGTTCATCCTTCACAGTATCAGCAGGTTTCTGTACCGGCTTCACAGTATCAGCAGGTTTCTGTACCGGTGCCGCAGGTTTGGTCTGGGCAGTATTTACAGCATTCCGCACTGCATCAAGGGCGGCTTTCAAGTCTTCAGCACTTGCGCGGCCTGCGATAGCAGCTTCCGCATCAGAAATTGCCTGGCGGATAGCGTCCGCGCTCTCCACAGTATACTTGCTCAGGTCAAGTTGCTTGGTTTCTTCAACCAAAGCATTCAACTCGGTGGCATCGCCAGCCTTTACCAATGCCGCCGCTGCGGCCTGCAACGTCCGTGCTGCTGCATCTACAGCCTCCTGGGTAGCGTTTTCATTGGCGGCGACCGTCTTTGCGGCCTCCAATGCATCGGCAACCAATTTCCAGGATTTTGCAGTATGAGCGTTCGCATCCATGGCCTCCACCTTGGAGATCATATCATCAATTGCAGTCATATCTGCTCGGAGCGCCAGTGCCTTGTAAGCAGCTTCCAGCTTTGTATAAGCAGCTTCGATCTCATCGGCGGTTGCATCACGGTTGGCGGCGACCTTCTCAGCTTCTGCCAAAGCCTGGGCAAGGGCAGCCCAAGAATCAGGCTGATACCTGCTTTCATCCAGTTCCTTGATGCTGTTGATGGCCGCGACCAGGTTCGAGTTGTCAGCACGCTTCACAAGGCTTTCCATGGCGTCCTGCAGAGCGTCAGCTGCATTGTTGACAGTCTCCTGTTTTGCATCCTCAGCGGCAGAGATGCTCTGCGCTTCGGCCAGCGCAGTTGCAAACGCTGCCCAGCTGGTGGTCGTGTAATCGTCTTCCACCAAGGCGGAAGCCTGCTCGATCAGCTGATTCAGAATGGTCTTGTCCACAACAGGCTCGGTGGGCTTGGCCGTAGCGTACAGTTCGGCCTCGTAGATGCGGACGCAGGCAGCCCAACCGGTGGTATCGGTACGGCTGACATTCAGCTTGAAGATCCGTCCGGTCGCATCGCCCAGATCATTGGTGGTAACATCGGCCGCGTTATCGGTGGTCTTGGCACACTCTGTCCAGTTCGCAGCGTCTGCCAGCACAGCGTTCCGTTCCTCGGCCTCCATGGCCAGCAGTTCGTCCACGTTGACCTTTTCTTCGTTCAGCACATAGAACTCGTAATTGGCAGTGTTCATGCTGCCGTTGCCGGCCGTCGGCGTTTCCGCCACGCCGACGTGGGAGACGACCAGCTGCCGGACGTTGCGTTCTTCGCCAATGTCAAAGGCGACCCACAGGTTGCTACCATCCTCGCACCATTTGCCGGTATCGGGGTTTTCCTTGTCGCCGTCAAACAGCTTTTCGGGGCCCTGGGCAGTGCTCAGTTTTTTGCCGTTGTAGCCAACGATGGTCGCATTCTGGGACACCAGTTCCAGCTCGCCCACAGGCTCGGTGACGGTCACGGCAGCGCTGCCGGAAACCTTCGGATCCTGAACCGAGGTCGCAACAACGGTCAGCTGCTCTGCGGTCTCGTCCTCCGCAACGGTCAGCAGGCCGGTCTCGTCGATCTCAGTCGCCTCAGAGACCGCGCCGTCCACGCTCCAGGTCACAGAATGGTCGGTGATATTCTCGCCGTTGACCATAGCTGCAAACTGCTTGGTTGCGCCCTTCTCCACAGATGCAGTAGCGGGCGATACCGTAACAGATGTAACGATTGGCTCAACAGAACCGCTCTGCAGGGTAACATTCACATCGTAGGTCTGGCCTTCGGTCACGACCAGGCGCTTCACAACCGTGTCGTTGATCAGGTAGCCTGCAGGAACATTTTCGCACTTAATGGTGTACGTCCCCAATACAACCTCAGCAGGTTCGCCGGTAGTCACAGTATAGACCTTTTCGTTGTTGCTGTTGTAAACGCCATAAGTAACGCCGGTCAGTTTCTCGCCCTTGGCATTGGTCGCCACCAAGTTCAAGAAAGCGGTCGGTTCCGGGAATGCGGGGATTTCGACAGTATACTTATCAGAGATCAGCTTACTGACGCGTTTTACTTGCAGGGTGAGTTCACTGCCCGCACGCGGGACCCGAATGCCACGGATAATTACCGAGGTTTCGCCAGCAGCCACCGGGAGAGAGGCTTTGGTGTATTCACCAGAGTTGTTCTCGTAAACGTAGACCACATCGCCTCCACTCAGGCCATTCACCGTAAGAGAAATATAGATGTCGCCACCGTTGGAAGAGCTAAGCGAGCCAGGCTGTGAATAAGCTTTCGCTGTAACATCCTTTGCCGCCTCAGATTTTGCGGCATTTTCCGCCTCAAAGCTCGCGCTCAGCTTGATGCTTTCTGCGGAACCTGTGGCGGTGGTGGTGTAGTAAATACGTCCGGCTTCTTGCGTGCCAAAGTTAAGGCCGGTGATAGTGACAGTGCCGCTTTCTGCAACCGCCTCTCCGATCTTGTTATACTCGCTGCCGGATTTGGTGTAGACCGTGACAGTCTGGCCCGCAGGCACGTTCTTCAGTGTGAAGGTATCATTGGCGCCCGTGCCATTCTCTGCGGCGGCAAACTGGATGGACACCGGCTCCGTCTGGGGGAACTCGGCGGTCTCGAACATCTGCCATTCATAAATGCGGATACCGCCCCAGGGGGAAGTTCCATCATCATAAATGCGCAGTCTCCATTCCTGTGCAGTCACCGGTTCGTCCAGCAAGACATCCGTTACAGCGGCGGTGTTGTGCTGGATGCGCTTTGCCTCTACCCACCAGCCAGACGCATTCTTATACTCCAGAGCAAAGTCGACGGTGTTCATCAACACATCCTCGCCACCGTACTGGGCATGTTCTACGCGCCAGCGGCGGACCGTCACCTCACGACCAATGTCAATGGCCATATATCCGGTCTCCGCATTGGTAACACACCATTTGGAACCATTCAGGGAGGTCCCGTCAATGGCCTTGGAGGCAGGCTCGCTCTCATTCTGGCCAGAATATCCGGTTACCGTCGCCCCCAGGCAGACGTTTTCGAATTCTTTTGGTTCGTAGACTTCGGAGTCCTCATTGCTATACAGCCAGTCGATTATCAGTTCGGTGCCTTCACCGCGTACACCGTTGGCATTAACGGGGACGACTTTCAGCGTCACGTCGTCTTCGTCAAAATCACGAACCAGGGTAGGCAGGTAGAAGGCCGTGTTGGGGGTCTCCATGATCAGATTAGAAGTCCCGTTCGCGTTGACCTTGTAGATCTCATAGGAAGCAGCGCCGTCCACAGCATCCCAGTAAATACGTGCTTCCGCATCATAGGCGTTGTGATACAGGATCTCGTCCAGCGCCACAGAAGTAGGACCGGACAGCGCCGCGCGATCCTGATCCAAAATGGCAAGCTGGCCCAGGTTGATGCGGTAGTCGGACACAGCAGTATCGCTTTCCACCTTTAAACCAATGGCATACAAAGTCTTGCCGGCATGATCAGAAATATCTACCACCGTGGTGGTCCAGGTATCAGCCTCACTGGCAGTCAAATCGTAAGCGACTGTTTCGCATTCCTCATAGCTGGCAGTACTGTCATCGCCATAATAGGCAACCAACCTGGCCTTGCCATCATCGTTCTTGGCCGTCAGGCTCAGTGTCATGCCATCGGTCACAGCGACATCGGTGCTGTACAGCATGATGTCGTTTGCCTTGTTGGCATCCAGATCACCATAGAACTGAATGGAAGTGCCGCCGTTATAGGCGTCAGTGAAGTCATAGCCGCCATCAAGCTTCGAGCCGTCAGAATCGATGATCCAGGTCCAGGTGGGCATAACGTCCTGCACGGACTGGTAACTCCACTCGTTGTCACGGGAGAGTTCACCATTCACATAATAACCAACACCGTGGCCGGAATTAAAACTGGTTACGAACGGTGTGCTGAGGATCGGCGTCTTGTCGGCGAAGAATCGGGACATACCCAGCCAAGTGGATGAGGAAACATTAGCCACTTCTACCCGCGGATCTGAAGCAGAATTGACATAGAAGTCTTGTTCAACCTCGTGGAACTGCGCTCCGTTTGCAGAGTTACCTAACGTGGAGTTGGGGCAATACAGCGCGATGGATAGCTTTAGCTTGCCATCCTCGTCCACGAGCAGTTCATCACGGAAAGGCGTGTTCATGCCGTTTTGCTGTACATCCAAGCCCGCATAAGCATCGAAGGGGCTGCGGTTAATAGAGTTCATCGTGCTGACTGTAGTAGAAATCTGCCCTGTATACCAGTTGTAGTTCATAAAGAACTCATTGATTCCCACAGAGCCATCATCGCTACGCTCCATCCAACGCTGGTTCGAGCTATTAACCGCGTTCTGGTAAGATACGCCGCCGGAAGGCAGCATCGAGTCGTACCAGCTAATCAAGATGTCGGGGCACTTGGCGCGCATGTAGCGGATCATCTCATCCAACCTGGATGCAATCTCTGCACTGCAGCCAAAGGATTCCTGGTTGAAGAAGTATCCATCAAAACCATAGTAATCCATCACTTCCAGTAGCTTATCTGCCACGGGGAAACTGCCATCTTCCGCCTTTTGGCAGAAAGCGTCAACTTCCTCCGCATAGCCCGAGCCAGATCCCCAAGGGAAGCCCAGTGTAGCAACGACCGGCACACCGTTGGTGTGGGCAGCGTCAGTAAATTCGCCGGTGGGGCAGCAGATCAGGCCCTCCTCAGAACCGGACCAGTACACAAAAGAATCGGTGTACTGCCAGTAGTTGAAGGACCAGCTCATGAAGTTCTCGGTGCCTTGTGAACTGGTGGTGTCGTGGGAAGAGTTAGCCAGGGAGCAGAGCATGAGCTTTGCTTCCGGATTTGCCTTTGGGTTCACGACAAAACCGCCCTCTCGGTTTGCCATGGGAATGCTCGCCCTGCTGTATCGTGCGTCCGGGTCAGATTCCGGCGTCCACTCTAAAAGAGTGGCCACGCTGAAAGAGGGGCCGATCGGCATCAGGGACTCGTGTGCGGCATACGCTTCGTTCATCTCCGCTGACCCGTCTTTGCCGGGGGTCGCAGCACTTGCGGGCAATGCGGTACCGGACAGTACCATAGCCAGTGCCATCAGACATGAACCGAAGCGTTTCCACTTCTTGTTTTCCATTGGTAAAGCACATCCTTTCATTTCTCTTTTCTCAGATGCATCTAATCAATCGCGCCGAACCGGGTAATTTTGCCGAAAGCACCCTGTTGTTCCCTTTGAGGTTTGGAACTTACAATGATGACGCCGCTCTTGATTCAAACAGAACAGTCCGGGATTACACATCAAAGCGTTTCCATTCAATGCACAGCAAAATACTTTCACAGGGATCCGGTTGGGCTTTCCCTTAAGCACCACCTCCGCTCAAATTGATTTATATCCACCAGGAAACGTGGTCTGCCGCGCTCATTTGTCAAGCAGATATACATTTCTGCTATGCATGTGCGCGTATGGCCAAACCCGCTTCTGGCAAACACTCCTGTTTCCGGCCCAATAACGGCTACATAAAGCCCTGGCACAGAATCAACGCCATTTTTACGTATCGTCCCGTTCATTCCCAAACAAATTAGCAGGCAGACGGACAGACAATAGAGTGGGTAGATATCGCTACCATCAGCAACACATCGTTCTATTGTTCCACTTGACCGCCTCTACCGCGCCTTGCTTGAGGCATTGGATCGGCACACCTGATGCCAGAAGCTTCATAAGCGGATAGATTCAAAATTTATTCGGGCGTCTCTGATAAACCAAAATGCTGGAAAATTCGCTAAAAGATAACGGATGCAAGGCGCGAGACCGCCGCAATACTTGGTGTATTGCAAGGTTGAGTAACGTAGCAGACGCTGCTTTTGGGCAATACCGAGCAATTCAAAATGCCAATGCGGCGAGCGAGACGCGTGACCGGCTAAGAGAGAAGCACAGGCAATCCTTGGTGGATTGCCGAGCATTTTCTCAACGCTGATCATGTGCCGCGGCCATCGCAGCGATGCTTTAGGCTTAAGCCGAGAATTGTGCGGGGATGCCCCGGTAGAATTAGACAGTGCTGGGGATTTTTCAGATACCCTCTAGGCTACGCACCACATACAAAGTGGTTTGAAGTTTTTATTGCCGACAATGGAGCGGCCATCTTGCCCAATTAGCTTTCCAACCAAAATGTTGTGCGAACCACAATCGCTGTTGGCTGCCACCAGGCAGACATAGCCCACACTTGTGCAAGCGATTACCCACAATTTCAGATGTCAAGTTGCATCGTCCTTGCAATATTTGTGTTCCGGTCATTTCAGCGTGCAGCGAGCAAAGAAAAACAGAAGCATATTCTGTTAATTGCATGTTAACTACATATAACAAAACAAATTGCAAAAAGAAGTTACAATGGATTAACAGGGAGGGGGTAGCGATTCCAAATCGATTAACCAGTGCTAATTTTAGCACATAAAGGTGAAAAAGGCAAGGGAAAGTACACAATTTTGTTGAAATTGTAAAAAGTGCACATAGAAATACTGTTAGGCGCGGAATTTCAGCGCTTGCCCAACAACTTTTTCTTACTTACTTTTTCATTTTTGGTATTTAAAACGCGAACGGACGTTTATTAAATGTTAACTTTTGTTAACGACAGGAACGGAACTATGCTTTCGTCAAATTCACAATAGAAGGTGCATTTTATTGAGTAGACGCTCATGTTCTGCGCCGGATTCCATGATATAAATTCTTGTCGTCTCGATGCTGGAATGACCGAGCAGGTCCGCCAGTTTCGAGATATTTTTTTCGAGGTTGTAAAATGTCCGCGCAAACAGGTGCCGCAGGTTGTGGAGGAAAACTTTCTTCCAGGCCACATTAGCGCGCTCGCACAGGGCTTTGAGCAGTTTCCAGACCGTTACGCGGCTCAGAGGCTTGCCAACACGGGAAAGAAACACCGGACCGGCATGAATGCGGTGTTTCTGGCACCAGCGGGTCAACCGGTGGCAGAGTTCGGCCGGCAGCAAAATTTCCCGGCACTTGCCCTTGCAGCGAATGGATGCCTTATGCCGGCGGACGGCTTCTGCCGTGATAAACTGCAATTCAGACACACGGGTACCGGTGGAGCAAAGCGCTTCCAGCAGCAGTTGGGTGCGCTTGTTGCCGGCGGCGCGTGCGGCGTTCAGCAGGCGGAAATACTCGGCGCGGGTCAGTTCCCGGCCAGGGTCGGCGAAGATCCTGCGCTGGTGCTTGAGCGGCTTAGCTTTGCCAGCCACGTTGTCGATGCTCTCTTGGTAATCATTGACGGCAGCCAGCATCGCGTTGACGGTGGCAGGGGTATAGCCCTTTTCGGTCAGGCTATCCCGCCAAGCTGCAACGGTCTCGCGGGTCGGGATGTCCCCTGCCCCGGTATCGGCAAAAAAGCGGGCCAGGGCTTTGGTGTACTTCTGGATGGTGGCGGGGCTGTACTCCCGGTGGGTCAGCCAGGTCTGATAGGTGTCAAGAATAGATGAAGTTTTCATGCAGATCCTCCTTACTGGTATATAATTTGTACCTTTTATTATGCCGCAAAGAACAAGCGGCTTATATTCTAAATGAACAGTTCTGTTTTGCTAAGCATAATCCAGCAGCTTTACAACCTTCTTACCGCTGCACAACATTGGCTTGGGCAGCAGTCATACCGCGCAGTTGCACACTGC
>OIDL01000559.1_pt1 | contig 15422 bp, 13 predicted proteins | sample 1581611 | NCBI WGS metagenome assembly OIDL01 (sample SAMEA3882516, study PRJEB24775) | human gut metagenome | biome: human-associated habitat; feature: intestine environment; material: feces | place: Netherlands | collected 2009/2010 | reverse complement strand
TCATTTGTGGCAGCAATCCTGGCTGCAAAATCTGTTTCCAAGCAATTTGCTGCAGTTTATGGGTGTGCGGAATTTCAGCTTAAACTGGGTGCCGCGCACGGGCTACATGTTTGTAGACGTGATGCTGCTGATTTCGGGATTCTGCCTCTTTTTGCCCTATGCGCGGCAAATGACCGACCCGCTTGCGCCGGAGCCGGATAACCTGTGCACATTCTTTAAAAAGCGTGCGGCGCGCATTTTGCCATCGTATTATTTGTGCTTGCTTCTCTACCTCATTTTCTGGGTGCGGCCTTCGGATTACGCGAATGTCAAGCAATATTTGCAGGATATTTTTGCGCATCTGACGTTTACGCAGACGTTTTGGCCGGAAAGCTACATCGGCACAAAATTTCCGACAGCACTGTGGACACTCGGCGTGGAAATGCAGTTCTATCTCGTCTTCCCTTTGCTCGCGCGCGTGTTCCGTCGCTTTCCGCTTGTGTGTTGGGCGGTGCTTTCCGTTTTGGCGCAGGTGTATATCGTGCTTTTTGCACATCTGCCGCAAGGCAACGCAGAAAGCCTGCGCATCAACCAGTTCCCGGCGTTTTTGGGTGTATATGGAAACGGTATGCTGTGTGCGCTCTTCTTCTGCCGCCTGCGGATATGGCGCGAGCGCGAATGGAAGAAAAACCGTATTTTACCGCTTGCGGCGCTGATGCTGCTTCTGTTCAGCGGTGCTGCCATTGTGTGTATGTTAAATGACGGGCTTAGCCGTGCGGCAATCATCCAGCGCTGGCAGGTGGATTACCGCTTTCTGTTTTCTGCGATGGTCTGCGTTTTCATTTTGCTTTTGGATGCTGCACCGAAAGGCGTGCAATGGCTGTTTTCAAACCGCATAGCTGCTTTTTTGTCGGCGGTCTCCTATAATTTCTATATCTGGCACAGTACGGTGCTTTTAAAGCTGAAAGCGTGGCGCATTCCGTATTACCCGGATGCCCCGGAGGGCGCTGCTGCGTGGCCGCAATCCGCAGGCGGCGAGCCGTGGCACTTTGCTTGGCAAGTGAAGTACACGGTGCTGTTTTGGGCGTGTGCGCTCCTTTTGGCGGCGTTTTTCACCTATCTTATCGAAAAACCGACAGCAAAACAGCTGCTCAGAAAGAAGAAAATCATCCGTACATAGAAACAGACCGCCGCGGCGTATTTCACGCATTCGGCGGTCTGTCTTCATATTCTGTCCGGGTTACGGAAAACTATTCCGTTTTACCGTCTTCTTTCTGCCCGTAAGCGCGGTCGGCGGCTTCTCTTGCAATATCGATGACGCTGTATTCGCGCTTTTCGCCCTGCTCGATGATAGGCAGCATTTGGTAGACCTCTGCCGCCATGCCATGCCCCCAAAGCATGGGGTCGATACGCATGGAGTAGCCGTGGCCGTTTTCGCACATCCAGTCGGTCATTTTGGCGCGCGGCAAGCCGTAAGCCGCTAAGATCGTCATGATGACGCCGCCGTGTGTGACGAGCACGGCACTCTCATCTCCCGTCATCATCATGTTTTTAACGAGCATCTCAAAGCCCGCACAGACACGCTGCATAAATACGATGCTGCTTTCGCCGTTCGGCGGGGCCTCGTGCTGGCCACCGTTCATCCAGGCGACGAACTTCGGGTCGTTTTTCAATTCTTCGGCCTTTTTATTTTCCCAATCACCGAAGTCGCACTCGGCAAGCTCTAAAATAACTTCCGGGTCGGCGGTGGGATATAAGACCTTCAGCGTATCGACACAGCGCACGCACGGGCTGGCGTAGTACTTTTTTGCTTCGGGGTAAATGCCCTTACGTTTCAGCTCCAAAAGTGCCTGAATGCCCTCCTGCGCAAGCGGAGACTGCGTGCGGCCGATGTAACGGCCCTCCAAATTGCCCTCACATATACCGTGTCGGATTAAATGAATGGTGTAAGATTTCATGCGATTTTCCTTTCCGGGACGGTAAAACGCTGCCGTTGTCCCTTTCACCAAAAATTCGCGGGAAAACCCGCAAAAAAGGTTCGTTTATCTGTTTACTTCTCGGATAATTTCGTTTATAATTTACAGAGTGTTATTTTTTGACTCAGGTGGTGAAACTTTTGTGAACAGTGATTTTCCGCGCATTCTGACACTGCTGCGCAAGGAACAGGGTATCAGCCAGAAAAAGGCTGCCGCAGACCTTGGCATCTCGCAGGCGCTGCTCTCTCATTACGAAAAAGGCATACGTGAATGCGGTTTGGACTTCATTGTGCGCACGGCGGATTATTACGGGGTCTCCTGTGATTATCTGCTGGGCAAAACACCGCACCGGCAGGGCGAAAAGCTGCATGTGCCGGAAACGGAGGAGGAAGACACGCACGATGGTCTCCCCAACGTGAGCCGAAAAATAATATCGAACTCCTTACATATTGTATTTGGTATTCTGAAAAAAATCAATAGCAAATCTTTAACAAAAGAGATCACGCTGTATTTGAGCGGCGCTGTGTATAACGCGTTCCGCATGCTGTATACGGCGAACCCGAAAAATCCCTCGGCTCTTTTTGAGACGAAGGACGGACTGAGTGAGGCGCTGACCGACGGCCGTATGCAGCTGGCGCGTGCCAAAAGCCGCGTGATGCTGCTCGGCGAAAAAGTGTCGGACGACGAAGCCGTTAAAAAAGACGACTTGCCACAGCTTTCCGGCGAGATGCTCTCGGCGGAATATCCCGATTGGGCGCCCTCGCTTTTTGCATTGATCGAGAATACCGAAAACGAACACAAGGAAAACTAAGTAAACCAACTGCAAAAAGGAGGCAAACTGTATGTGTGGTTTTGTAGGTTATATTGACGGCGGCGAAACACAGCTTATGGAGCCCGTGCTGCACGCTATGGCAGACCGCATCCGTCACCGCGGCCCGGACGACGCCGACTATTACATGGACGGCGAGATCTCGCTCGGTTTCCGCAGACTTTCCATCATTGACCTCGAGGGCGGCAGACAGCCGATTTTGAATGAAGATAAAAGCAAGGTTCTCATGTTTAACGGCGAGATTTATAACTATCAGTCTCTCCGCGAAGACCTTTTAAAGGCAGGCCATGTATTTACAACGAAAACGGACAGCGAAGTGCTGCTGCACGGCTTTGAAGAATACGGCACCGACCTGCTCAATAAGCTGCGCGGCATGTTCGCGTTCATCATTTGGGACAAGAACACGAAAACGCTGTTCGGCGCGCGCGATTACTTTGGCATTAAGCCGTTTTACTATGCAAAGATGCAGGGCACGTTGATGTTCGGCAGCGAGATCAAAAGCTTTGTGGAACACCCGCACTTTAAGCGCGAGCTGAATGAACGCGCACTGGAGGGTTACCTTTCTTTTCAGTATTCTCCGGGCTACGAGACATTCTTCAAGAACGTTTACAAGCTGCCGCCTGCACATTATTTCTTCTACAAAGACGGCAAAATGGATATGCAGCGCTACTGGATCCCGGAATTCAACGCGGAAGAAGACAAGCCGCTTGAATATTGGGTAGACGAGATTGAAAAGACCTTTGACGACTCCGTGAACGCACACAAGATTGCGGACGTTGAAGTCGGCTCTTTCCTTTCCTCCGGCGTGGATTCCAGCTATGTGGCCTGCTCTGCCGATGTGGACAAGACGTTTACGGTCGGCTTTGACAACGGCGAAAAATACAACGAGATCAGCTACGCAAAGGAGCTTTCCGAGCTGATTCCGGTGAAGAATTACAGCAAGACGATTACCCCGGAAGAGTTCTGGGGCAACTTCGGCAAGATTCAGTACCACATGGACGAGCCGCTTGCCGACCCGTCCGCCGTGGCACTCTATTTCGTGTGCAACACGGCTTCCAAATATTTGAAGGTCGTGATGTCCGGCGAGGGCGCCGATGAAATTTTCGGCGGCTACAACATTTATAAAGAACCGCTCGCTGTACCGGCTTATGATAAGATCCCGTTCCCCATCCGCCGCTTTATCGGCAAGATCGCTTCGCACCTGCCGAAGAAATCCGGCATCAACTTCCTTATCCGCCGCGGCAAAAAGCTCGAAGATCGCTTCATCGGCAACGCGTACATGTTCACTGAGGAAGAACGCAAGAAGCTCCTGAAAATTAAGACCGATGCACCGTCCCCGGCAGAAGTCGTAAAGCCGTTCTATGATCGCGTAAAGGATAAAGACCCGGTAACGAAAATGCAGTTCGTTGACCTTAACGCCTGGATGGTCGGCGATATTCTTCTGAAAGCGGATAAAATGAGCATGGCAAACTCCCTTGAGGTGCGCGTGCCGTTCCTTGATAAGAAGATTATGGAGCTTGCGGAGCGCATCCCGCTCAAGTACCGTGTAAACGACGAGAACACGAAGTTTGCGATGCGCAAGGCCGCTTTGCGCCGCATGCCCGAAAAGTGGGCCGGCAAAAAGAAGCTCGGCTTCCCCGTGCCGACGCGTGTGTGGCTCAAGGAAGACAAGTACTACAATATCGTAAAGGAGAAGTTCACGGGCGAAGTGGCACAGAAATACTTCAACACCGACATGCTCTTAAAACTGCTGGATGACCACAAAAACGGCAAGGCGGACAACAGCCGCCGCGTTTGGACGGTTTACACGTTCCTCGTGTGGTACGACCAGTTCTTTAACGATGATATTCTCAACGGCTATGCGGAGCACACAGACGCAAAGACCGTGTAAGTATTTGGAAGGAAAATAAAGATCATGAATACAGAAGCATTAAAAAAACAAGATTTTCTGCCGGTTCTGCTCGGCAGTGACATCAACGTATACGGCATGGCGCGTTCTTTCCACGAGGCTTACGGGTACAAAAGCGTAGCGGTCGGCAAGGGCATCCTCCCCGCCTGCACGCACAGCCACATTGTGGAAGTTTTAAAGGTAGAACCGCGCCTTGAAGAAGACGACGTGTTTGTCAGCACGCTGACGGAATTTGCAAAGAACTTCTCCGGGCAGAGATTACTGCTCGTCCCTTGCGGCGACAACTACATCAAAATGCTTGTGCGCAACCAGACGAAGCTGCGCGGCATTTATGAATTCGAGTGCATCAGCGAAGAGCTTTTAATGCGCCTTTCCATCAAGGAAAGCTTTTATCAGGTCTGCGAGGAGCATGGCTTCTCGTTCCCGAAGACAACGACCTGCACGTATGAGAACCACAAGAATCTTGAGCTGCCTTTCGACTTTCCGGTCATCATCAAGCCCTCGAACAGCGTGGCATATTGGAACTGCAAGTTCCCGCACAAGAAGAAGGTTTTCGTTGCAAACAACCGCGAGGAATTTGATGCGATTTTGGATGCCATCTACGGTTCCTCTTACAAAGATCACCTCATTTTGCAGGAATTCATCCCGGGTGACGATTCTAAAATGCGCGTGATGAACTGCTACTGCGGCAAGGATAAGAAAGTAAAGCTCATTGCACTCGGTAATGCCGTGCTTGAGGAACATTCCCCGGAGGGCATCGGCAGCTATGCGGCCATCATCAACGGCTACGACGAAAAGCTGAACGAGACGATGAAGAACTTCCTTGAGGGCATCGGTTACGTGGGCTTTGCAAACTTCGATATGAAGTACGACGAGCGTGACGGCAAATATAAGCTCTTCGAGATGAACCTGCGACAGGGCCGCAGCAGCTATTTCGTAACGGCTGCGGGCTACAACATTGCAAAGTGGCTTGCGGACGACGTCATCTACAACAAGCCCATGGATCTCACCATTGCGACAAATAAAGTGCTGTACACAATCATCCCGACGAAGATCATCTTTGACTATTGCCCGGACACCGCCGTGAAAGCGGAAGCGAAAAAGCTCATCGACGAAGGTAAAGTGGTCAACTCGTATTATTACAAGAAGGACCGCAGCCTGATGCGCTGGCTGATGTTCCGCCGCAACCAGCACAACTACTTTGAAAAGTACAAGCGTTATTTCAACAACAAAGGACTGCGTGACTGATGAACAGTTTAGGCGTTATCGGCGGACTCGGCCCCATGGCGACAGCGTATTTATTAGAGCTTATCACCGACATGACCGATGCCCGCACCGATCAGGAGCATCTTGACGCAATCATATTCAATCGCCCGAGTGTGCCGGATCGGACTGCATACATTTTAGACCATACAAAGCCCTCCCCTGTGCCGCCGATGATCGACATCGCACAGAAATTGGAGGCGCTGGGCGTGTGCGCACTCGCTACCCCGTGCGTGACGGCACACAGCTTTCACGATGAACTGCAAAGCAGCGTACACATTCCGTTTATCCACATGGTGCGCGAAACGGCAGCATATCTAAAAGAAGCCGGCTGCAAAAAGCCCGGCATTATGGCGACAACCGGCACGGTGCACATGGGCTTATTTCAAACCGCGCTGACCGATGCGGGTCTTTCCTACGTTTTGCCGAACGACGAAATGCAGCAGAACGTAATGTCGCTCATTTACGACTGCGTAAAAGCAGGTGAACCGGCGGACATGGTAAAATTCCGCGCCGTTTCCGATGCTTTGCGCGCGGACGGCTGCGATGCTATTATCTTAGGCTGCACGGAGCTCTCCATCATCAAGCGCGATAACGAGCTTGGGTCCGGTTATCTCGATGCGCTGGAAGTGTTGGCACGTGCGTGCATTTTAGCGTGCGGCAAAAAACTTAAGCCGAAATATTCTTCCCTGATCCAACAATAAAAGCATAAGGAGGCGTTTTGTATGTGCGGCTTTGCCGGTTATATTCACAACTACGGAACGTTCGATAAAGAAGAAGTCATCCATAAAATGGCCGACCGCATCAAGCACCGCGGCCCGGATGATGCCCATTATTACATTGACGACGGCATTGCCCTCGGTTTCCGCCGCCTTTCCATCATCGACCTCGAGGGCGGCAGGCAGCCGATTTTAAGCGAAGACGGCTCACTCGTGCTGCTCTTTAACGGCGAAATTTACAACTATCAGGAGCTTCGCGAAGAGCTCATCAAAGCCGGACACGTCTTCACCACAAAGACAGACAGCGAAACGATTCTGCACGGATACGAGGAATACGGTAAAAAAATCCTTGACCGTCTGCGCGGCATGTTTGCTTTCATCATCTGGAACAAGAACACAAAAGAGCTCTTTGGTGCACGCGATATTTTCGGCATCAAGCCGTTCTATTACTACAAAAAGGGCAAGGAATTCATGTTCGGCAGCGAGATCAAAAGCTTTCTCTCTCACCCGAATTTTGAAAAAGAGCTCGACGAGGATATGATCCCGTTGTACCTTTCCTACGAGTACAGCCCGGACGAGCGCACAATTTTTAAAAATGTCTTCAAGCTGCCCGGCGCACACTGCTTCACCTACAAAAATGGCGAACTGAAAGTGGAGCGTTACTATAAGATCGAATACAAGATTGAAGACGACAAATCGCTTGAATACTGGGAGGACGCCATCACAAAGGAGTTCACGGAGTCCGTCTCCATGCACCAGATTGCCGATGTTGAGGTCGGCTGCTTCCTCTCCTCCGGCGTGGATTCCAGCTATGTTGTGAAAGAAATCTCCAAGGGTACGAAGAAGGTCAAGACATTCTCCGTCGGCTACGAGGAGGAAAAATACAGCGAGCTGCCGTATGCGCAGGACTTCTCCAATGTCATCGGCGTACCGAACATCGCGAATAAGGTTTCCGCAGATGAGTTCTTCGACGCGGTGCCGGAGATTCAGTATTACATGGACGAGCCGCTGCCGAATCCCTCGGAGATCCCGCTCTACTTCCTCGCCAAAAATGCCCGCCGCTATGTGAAGGTCGTGCTTTCCGGCGAAGGTGCGGACGAGCTGTTCGGCGGCTACCCGATGTATCTTGCAGGCGGACACTTTGACCACTATTCGCATAAGGTACCGCGCCCGGTGCGTAAAGTCCTCGGCACGGTCGCAAAGCATTGCCCGAACTTCAAGGGCAAAAACTTCCTCGTGCGTGGTGCCATGGAGCCGTATCAGCGCTTTATGCGCGCAAACTACGTTTTCCAGAGCGCAGAGCGCCAAAAATTCTTGAAGCGTCCCATCGCGAGCAAGGTTCCGGAAGAATACAGCAAGCGCTATTTCAACGAAGTATCGAATCTCGACGAGCCGACCCAGCTTCAGTATGTGGACATGCACACGTGGATGATCTATGACATCCTACTGAAAGCCGACCGCATGAGTATGGCAAACTCCCTTGAGCTGCGCGTGCCGTTCCTCGATAAAAAGATGCTGGAGCTTTCCACACGCATTCCTTCCCGCTACCGTGCAGCAAACGAAACGACGAAGATCGCCCTGCGCGGCGCGGCCATCAAGCAGCTGCCGGAGCGTACCGCAAACAAAAAGAAGCTCGGCTTCCCTGTTCCGCTGAACGATTGGCTGCGTGAGGATAAGTACTACAACAAGGTCAAGGCGGCGTTCCAGAGCGATATTGCGGAGAAATTCTTCGTGACAAGCGAGCTGATGAAGCTGCTCGACGACCACAAGAGCGGCAAGGCGCTGAACATGCAGAAGATCTGGTCGTTCTATACGTTTATTCTTTGGTATGAGCAGTTCTTTGTGCTGAACTGAATATAGTCGAAAACAGCGTCAAATTACAGATTGGCGCTGTTTCTTTATGGAATTATTTTGTTTTGTTAACAACAGACAAGCAAATTTAAAAGAAAAACAAAAGCTTTATTCTTCCCTTTTGGGGGCGGAATAAGGCTTTTTCTTTTGCAGCTTTATCGTCTTGCACGGCGGTACGCGGCCGGTGTTTCACCGGTGATGCGTTTAAACTGGCGGATAAAATGGTATGGGTCTGCATATCCGCTGTGCTCGGCAACTTCCGTGACGGGCAAGTCACTGCCGGAGAGCAATAAAGACTGTGCATAACGAATACGCGCTTCAATCAGGTCGCGCATGGGCGATGTACCAAAAACCGCGCGGTATAACGCATGCAGGTGCGAAGCGCTGACAGACGCAAGCGATGCCATTTGCGGCACAGTCCAGTGCTTTTCCGGATCAGAAAGCACCGTGTGACGCAGGTTCTGCATCTTTTCCCTATCTGCACGGCTGACCGTAGGTGAGTAGTTTTCTTCCGCTATGGCGCGGGAGAAACGCACAAGAAATTCTGTGGTGTATGCTTCCAACAAGTCCTCCCGAAACGGTTCATTGGAGAAAAATGCAGCTTCCGTTTTTCGGAAAAGGCCGGAGATAAACTCTGCCGCACGTGGGTAAAGCAGTGTATTTTCGGGAATACGATAGCGCAAAAGCTGCACGCGAAAGCCAGGCGCAAAATGCGCCCAGTTGTGCGTGAGGTTACTGTCTGAGTGAAACCACTGTGGTTCGTCCGGCGCATAGAAAATACACGCGCCGGGTCTTACTGTGACCTTTTCCCCGTTAATTTCGATCTCTACGCTGTTCATAAAGTGCAAAAACGTGTAGATTTCAATGCCTGTTGGGCGCACAAGTGTAAACCCGGCTTTTTCCGGCCAATCGTGGCGAATATCTGTAATCTCCATTTTGACGCCCCCTTTGCTTTATATTATACGCAAAAGCTCCTCGTGTCGCAATAGAATAAGTCAATTTTCGTGCATGATACGACATTGTATTTTGCATAGTGATTGCGTACAATGAAACCGTAATCAAAAAAAGCGCGGCAGAAATTGAGATTTGCCGTCTTTTCGGGGAAAGGATGTACAAAAAATGAGTAATATACCGAGAAAAGAATATCCGCGCCCGCAGTTTGTGCGCGAAAACTGGATGAACCTGAACGGCACATGGGCGTTTGAGATCGACAACGGCCGCAGCGGTGAGGCACGCGGCTTACAGAAGGTCGGCACAGCGCTCAGCGGGGAGATCACCGTACCGTTCTGCCCGGAAAGCGAACTTTCCGGTGTGCAGCACACGGATTTCATGTACGGCGTGTGGTATAAGCGCACTGTAACGGTCACAGAAAAACAGCTGAAGAGCCGCGCCGTGCTGCATTTCGGCGCTGTGGATTATTGCGCAAAAGTTTTTGTGAACGGCGAGCTTGCCGGCACACACAAGGGCGGCTATGTTTCGTTTGAGTTTGACGTGACCGCGCTTTTAAAAGCGGGCGAAAATGAAATTGCCGTCTACGCCGAAGATAATACGCGCGACCGCCTCATCCCGAGCGGCAAGCAGAGCGAGCAATATAACTCATACGGCTGCTTCTACACACGCACCACAGGCATTTGGCAGACCGTATGGCTGGAGTTCACCCCGAAGGCTTATATTTCCCGCGTGCAGTATTATCCGAACATCACCGCAAGCACGGTAACGGTGACCGCAGAGCTGGTCGGTACGGCAAACCTTACAGCAACGGCTTCGTTTGAAGGCAAAGAGATGGGCAGCTACACAGCAGAAAACGCCTGCGGCACGCATACATTCACGATAAAGCTGAGCGAAAAGCATCTGTGGGATGTCGGCTGCGGCAATCTGTATGACGTTGCATTCGCTTTCGGTGAAGATAACGTCACGAGTTATTTCGGCCTGCGCGAAGTGCGCCTGGACGGCCACAAGTTCCGCATCAACGGCCGCTCTGTTTTCCAGCGTCTGGTGCTCGACCAAGGCTTCTATCCGGATGGCATTTACACTGCGCCGAGCGACGAAGCGCTTGAAAACGACATTAAGCTCTCCCTTGCCGTCGGTTTCAACGGTGCCAGACTGCATGAGAAGATTTTTGAAGAGCGCTTCCTCTACCACGCAGACCGCTTAGGCTACATCGTTTGGGGCGAATTCCCGAACTGGGGTCTCGATTCCTCCTATGCCGATTCCGTTTACGGCATTTTGCCGGAGTGGACAGAAGAGATCCGCCGCGATTTTAACCACCCGGCTATTGTCGGCTGGTGTCCGTACAACGAGACATGGGATACCGACGGCAGGAAACAGTTTGACGACGCACTCGACATCGTTTACAGAGCAACGAAAGCGCTTGATCCTACCCGTCCGTGCATTGATACGAGCGGCAACTATCATGTTGCAACTGATATTTTCTGCGTGCACGATTACGAGCAGAACCCGGAGATCTTTAAGGAGCACTATGACAAGCTGATGACCGAGGGCACACTGTTTGACAACCACGCGCACCGCCAGACCTACAAGGGCGAAGCGACGTTCGTCAGCGAATACGGCGGCATTCAGTGGAGTCAGGACGAGAGCGGTTGGGGCTACGGCACCGGTCCGAAGACCGAAGAGGAATTCCTCACGCGCTTTAAAGGTCTTACAGACGCATTGCTTGATAACAGTGAAATGTTCGGTCTTTGCTACACGCAGCTGACCGACGTGGAGCAGGAACAGAACGGCCTTTACACCTATCAGAGAAAGTCGAAGTTTGATCCCGCGTTCTTCCACGGCGTTTTGAGTCGCAAAGCCGCAATCGAAGACTAACAGATGCGTTTGGTGCCCGCAGTTTTTCCGCTGCGGGCACTTTTTTATCAAAATACAGGAATTTTGTTGATTTTCGTCATACGTACGTCACAAATACATAGTATTTTATATAATAGAGTAATTTTGGGCAGCAAGTTTCTGCTGCCGGATACTGTTCTGAGGAGTGTATTTATGCCGCAAAATCACTTTAGAGAACCGAAAAACCGATGTGAACATCTTCTCTCTTCCCTACCAATCGTCTTGCCGGTGGCAGCCGTGACGATATCCGCCGCTGCGTTTGGCCTGCTGTTCCTGCAAGGAGATCTAGTGGAGAGCGCGGAGGAAACCGTTACATACACTGCAGCGATTGGCGCAGCTGACGAGCAGGTGGAAATGTACGTCTACGATGCGGGCAACGATGAAGTTGAGGAAGCCGAAGAAGAAGCTTCGGAAATGAATGCCGCGTCTTCCTATGCCGCGAAAGAGCGCATTTTGCCGGCTGGCGAAGTAGAAGACACCGCAGAGCTTGTAGATGCATACAGCTCTGTGCCATTATTTGTTTCCAGCGGCAATCTTGCGGAGCAAGGCGTGCAGACACGGCTTGAGCTGCTTGAAGATTATTTTCCAAACGGTATGTACTGGAACCATGTCGGTGTGGACACAAGCGAAATGACGGCAGACGAAATTGCCGTGTGCGTTACAGACACGCCGTGCAACCATTCTGTTTACGGTTATGGAAATTGCAACATTTATAATGGACTGATGGATGATTTCTTCCCGCAATACGGAGACGAAATGCAATGCCTCGGCTACGCTTCCATCATCAGCGACCTGCTGTTCGGCTACGATGCACCGGTCACGGAGTTTTACGACTTTGACGAGTTGCGTATCGGCGATCACATCCGCATGGGTTGGTATGAACACTCGATGATCGTGACGGACATCGACTGGGATACCGATACCATCACCGTGACGGAAGTAAATGCAGATTACGAAAACTGCCAGATCTCTTGGGGTCGACAAATCACCCGCAGCGAGCTTCTCGGCATGGAAGGCGACCTTACCTATTACACGCGCTATGCAAATTGAAAATCGGTTGTTCTGCGCCTCGGCAAGATTTTGATGTCTTGTCGGGGCACATTTTATATTTTCCAAAAGTTATACGATACAAAAACACCCCGAACGACGTAAAATCGTTCGGGGTGTGCTGATTCAGAGAATCAATTATTTAACCATGTTGGCAACTTCGCTTGCGAAATCGTCGTTTCTCTTCTCGAGGCCTTCGCCCTTCTCGAAGCGAACGAAATCCGTAACCTTCATCGTGCCGCCGGCCTTCTTTGCTTCCTCAGCAATGTATTGCTCAACGGAGAGATCGCCGTTCTTAACGAACGCCTGCTGCAGGAGGCAGTTGTTCTCATAGAACTTGCCGATTCTGCCGGTAACCATCTTCTCGATGATGTTCTGCGGCTTCTTGGAGTTCTTCGGATCGTTCTGGATCTGAGCCATGAGGATTTCTTTTTCCTTATCGAGTGCTTCAGCCGGAACCGTGGACTTATCGAGATAAGCCGGATTCAGAGCGGCAATCTGCATTGCGACGTCCTTGCCGCACTCGTTGAGAACTTCTGTCGGAACATTCTCGGTCTCAAAACGAACGAGAACGCCGATTCTGCCGCCGCCGTGTACGTAAGCAACGCAGTCGCCCTCGTAACGGACGAAGCGACGGATCTTGATGTTCTCGCCGATGGTGAGAATCTTATCCTTCAGCATAGCATCAACAGTCATATCGGAGCCGTGTGCCTTAGCTGCAAGGAGAGCTTCAACGTCTGCCGGGTTCTCATAGATAACGGTCTCGGCACAGGTCTTAACGAAATCGATGAACTGAGCATTCTTTGCAACGAAGTCGGTCTCAGCGTTGACTTCGATCACAACGCCAACCTTACAGAGCGGTAGCTACGATACCCTCTGCTGCAATACGGCTTGCTTTCTTCTGTGCTGTAGCAAGACCCTTCTCACGCAGGAACTCAACTGCTTTATCCATATCACCGTCGGCATTTGTGAGTGCTTTTTTGCAATCCATCATGCCGCAGCCTGTCTTAGCGCGCAGATCTGCAACGTCTTTAGCTGTGAAATTCATTTCAAATCACCATTCCTTGTAGAATCTTAAACTCTATATCAAACGAAAGGAATTTTTAACCGAAATTAAATTATTCCTCGGTCTCAGCAGCAGCTTCTTCGGTCTCCTCAGCAGCAGCGCCCATGCGGCCCTCGCGGCCTTCGATGATAGCGTTAGCCATAGCACCTGCGATGAGCTTAACAGCGCGGATAGCGTCGTCGTTGCCCGGGATAACGTAGTCGATCTCGTCCGGATCGCAGTTGGTATCAACGATTGCAACGATCGGAATATGCAGCTTGCGAGCCTCAGCGATGGCGTTGCGCTCCTTGCTCGGGTCAACAATGAACAGTGCGCCCGGGAACTCCTTCATGTCCTTGATGCCGCCAAGATACTTTTCGAGCTTTTCGATCTCGAGCTCGAGCTTGCTGACTTCCTTCTTCGGGAGCAGTTCGAAAGTGCCATCTTCCTGCATCTTGCGCAGCTGTGCAAGTCTCTGGATTCTGCGGCGGATGGTCGTGAAGTTGGTGAGCATGCCGCCCAGCCAACGAGCGTTTACATAGTAAGCGCCTGCGCGGAGAGCCTCTTCCTTAACGGACTCCTGAGCCTGCTTCTTCGTGCCTACGAAGAGAACGCTCTTGCCTTCCATGGAAAGGTCACGAACGAAATTGTAAGCCTCTTCGAGCTTCTTAACGGTCTTCTGCAGGTCGATGATGTAGATACCGTTTCTCTCCGTGAAGATGTACTGTGCCATCTTCGGGTTCCATCTTCTTGTCTGGTGACCGAAGTGAACACCGGCCTCCAGAAGCTGCTTCATTGATACGACTGCCATTTGAAAATACCTCCTTGGTTTTTCCTCCGCCGGGCTGATATTTTCGGGGAAAACCGCTTTCGCGGCACCAATCCGAGAGCCTCGGCGTGCGTTTTTGCTTGCAGAATCTGCAAATCGCTGAACTATTATAGCACAACATGCCGGGTAAAGCAAGTGTTTTCTATCCGTTTTCAAAGAAATTTTGTAAGAAGCTGCGCTTCGGTGTCCGCTTTACGGGAATGTGATCGACCAGCACCGCATCCTCCCCAATGGTCTTCACAGCGCTCCATGGGATCACACAGTCATTCTCTCTGCCAAACAATCCGAAAAAGCGCGGACGGCCGTACACCACGATCGCCGTCAGTGCCGCCTGCTGTGTATCAAATTCAATATCACCGAGATACCCGATGCGCGAGCCATCCAAAACACTGATAACCTCTCGCCCATGCATTTCTCCGATACGTTCTAACATATCGCTCCCCCGTTTCGCCGTATTTTTCCGATACAGCGTATGCACAGTAGGGATACATTATGCGTTTGCATCCTTTAAAATGACTTCGGCAATTGTTTCGGCGGCAAGGTTCGAGCCCGCTTCGTTCGGATGGCTGCCGTCGTCGTTGAAAAGATTTTCGGTTTCGGTTTTTTCATAAAATGCACTGCCGACATCGGCGAGCAGCGTGTGGTTTTTCTCTGCCGCTTCTGCATAGGCTTCGTGCATTTTGCGGTACATCTCATCGTAATCTATGCCGAATTTTTGAAGCTGTTTGCTGTCTTTTTGGTATGCCCATGTCGCATACAGAACTGGTACGGCACCGTTTTCACGAATTTTACCGCACAAATCTTTCACGCTCTGCATAAAGCTTTCCTTTGCTGTGATAGGGCCGTTGCTCATCTCCTGCAAAACGACGTAATCCCATTTTTCATTTTGCAGCAGCTCCAATGCTTTTGCGCCGAGCCTGGTTTCAGGGTTCAGCTGCTCACGTAAGCGTGCACCGCCGCGTGTGTTCTGTACCACTTCGGCACCCGTGATTTCCGCCAGTATACTCGGCAGATCATTTGTAAAAATATAGCTGTTTCCAAGCATTAAAATGCGCATATTTATTTCTCCTATCCTCATGGTACTTTATCATTCGTAGTATAGCATATTTTTGAAGTTCGGACAAGAAAAAA
>OIDL01000546.1_pt1 | contig 15752 bp, 13 predicted proteins | sample 1581611 | NCBI WGS metagenome assembly OIDL01 (sample SAMEA3882516, study PRJEB24775) | human gut metagenome | biome: human-associated habitat; feature: intestine environment; material: feces | place: Netherlands | collected 2009/2010 | reverse complement strand
ACACGTCAAGGTCGATTCCGGCTTCGGTCGCAACGGTTTCACGCCGGCCGGATTCGACGCCGCGCTCGCCAAACTCGTGCCGCTCGCCAAAGAGGGCGTGTTGCATATTGTGGGTCAGTGGAGCCATCTCGCCGTGGCCGATTCGCCCGATGTGCCCGAATTCGTGTCCTCCACCGACCGCCAGATCGAAACATTCAAGGACTTCACGCGCCGCATGGAACAGGCCGGCATTCCGCCGGAGATCCGTCACCTGGCCAACACAGCGGCCACTTTGGACCGCCCGGAGATTCACTTCGAACTCACCCGCCCCGGCATCGGCCTGTACGGCTACGAGCCCGATCCCGCGATGGGCACCCCGCGCGACTGGCATCTGACCCCGGCCATGCGCCTGCAGGCGCAGCTCGGCACGGTCAAGGATGTGGAGGCCGGCCATGGCATCTCTTATGGCCGCACCTACCTGACCCCGGACAACACCTCGACCGCTATTGTGCCGCTGGGCTACGCCGATGGCATCCACCGCTCCGCTTCCGGTTTCGATATGGAAGGTGCCAAGCACGTGGAGAAGCCGGGCGGCCCGGTGCGCATCATGACCACTGAAGGTCCGAAGCTCTACCGCGTGTGCGGCCGCGTGTGCATGGACCAGTTCATTCTCGACCTGCACGGTTCCGCTGCCGAACTCGGCATCCACGAAGGCGACAATGTGGAACTGTTCGGTCCAGGCCGTGGCGAGGATTACGCCGAACCGACCGCGGACGATTGGGGTCGTGCCGCCGACACCATCAGCTACGAGATCTTCACCTGCCTGCGCAACCGCATCCCGCGCCTTTACGAGCATGCCGCCGAAGTACTGCCCGCCGCCGACCTCGCCAAGCTCGACCCCGCCACGCTGCTATAAGGTGCATTACCGCCATACGGTGGCACCCCGTAATCCCTTCTTCCCGAATATGTGCCGTTGACATGTGCTGAGCGTCACATATTCGGGAAATCGGCCCCAATCTCCCGAATATGTGCTGTTGAGTTGACGTCAGTGGCACATATTCGGGAAGTCGGGATTACTGCGGCCGATATGTGTGCCTATGCTTGGAATATGGAAACGACTTTGGATGGGGAACAGGTGCTGAGCGATGAGGGCTACAGCGCCTTCGACGAGGAGCGGTGGGCACCCGAGCCGCCCAAATCCAAGTCGCGCACGGCTTTCGAACGCGATCGCGCGCGACTGATTCATTCGTCCGCTTTGCGGCGTTTGGGCGCGAAAAGCCAGATTCTGATTGCCGGTACCGACGATTTCGCCCGCACTCGACTGACGCATACGCTGGAAGTCGCCCAGATCGGTCGCCAAATCGGCGCATTGCTCGGCTGTGATCCGGACGTGGTCGACTGCGCCTGTCTGGCCCACGACCTTGGTCACCCGCCGTTCGGGCACAACGGGGAGCGTGCGCTCGCCGACATCGCCAGCAATATCGGCGGCTTCGAGGGCAACGCACAGACCATGCGTATCCTGACCCGGCTCGAACCCAAGATCTTTCACCCGGACGGGCGTTCGGCCGGCGTGAACCTGACCCGTGCGGCCTTGGATGCGGCCGTCAAATACCCGTGGACCTTGGCCGAAGCCGACCGACACCCGAAGGGGGAGCGGTCGAAGAAATTCTGCGTCTACCCGGATGACGAACCGGTGTTCCGCTGGCTCAAAATCGGCGCGCCCCAGGCCGCCAAACCCATGGAATGCCAGATCATGGACCTTTCGGACGATATCGCCTACTCCGTGCATGATGTCGAGGATTCCATCGCCACCGGCGCGTTCGATCCGATTGTGCTCGCCGATCCGAAGATGCTGGACCACATCATCGAGCAGACGCGCGCATGGTATGGGGCGAAGTGGGATGCCGACAAGCTGCTGGCCGCGTTCATGCGATTGCGCCGAGAGCATTTGTTCCCTGCACATTTCAATGGTTCGCGCGAATCGTTGGCGCAGCTTAAGAACATCACGTCCGATTTGATCGGCCGCTTCTGCTGGTCGGTGGAGACCGCCACGCGCGACACGTATGGGCCCGGGCCGTTGACCCGGTATTCCTCGAACATCGTGATTCCCGAGAACACGAATTACGAGATCGTGGCACTGAAGGGCATCGCCGTGTACTTCGTCATGGCGCCTCGCGAGCGCGAGCCATTCCATCAGGAGGAGCTCAAGATCGTATCGGATTTGGTCGATGTGCTTATGGCCGATTCGCCGCTCCCATCCGACGCTTTGGAAAGCCAGTTCCTGGCCGATTGGAATGAATCCACCAATGACAACGAGCGCCTGCGCGTCGCCATCGATCAGGTCGCAAGCCTGACCGACAACTCCGCTCTGGCCCTGCACTCCATCTTGTGCTGAGGGCGTGTTGGACGGGTGCTTCCCTCAGTCTCGCTGCGCGAGCCAGCTCCCCTCGGGTGAGGGGAGCTGTCGCTGTAGGCGACTGAAGGGAGTTTCGCGGAAGAAATGATAACCGACGGTAAAAATTTACCGTGTCTCAGGTGAGGCGGTACTCTAGAGACTTATGGTCGGAATGATTAAGAAAGAAGATGTCGAGAAGGTGCGCGCCGCCGCGGACCTGTATGACATTGTATCTGCGACCGTAACGCTTAAGCCCTCCGGCACCGGCACCTTCGTGGGCCTGTGCCCGTTCCACGACGAGAAAACCGGCAGCTTCAACGTGCGCCCCTCACTCGGCGTGTGGCACTGCTTCGGCTGCGGCTTGGGTGGCGACGTATTCAAATACGTCGAACAATCCGAAAACATCGACTTCCGCGAAGCCGTGGAACTGCTCGCCGACAAGTACCATATCGAGCTGCACTACGAGAACAGCGGCAACGGCCCGAACCGCGAGAACACCGGCTCCAAGCGCACCCGACTGCTGGAAGCCTGCGAGGAAGCCCAACGCTTCTTCGTCTCCCAGATCCTGACCAAGGAAGCACTGCCCGCCCGCAAGCTGCTCGGAGGCCGCAACTTCTCCCAAGCCGACTGCGAACGTTTCGGTTGCGGCTACGCGCCCCAAGGTTGGGATAATCTTGTGCGCCACTTGGCCTCCAAGGGGTTTACGCAGAAGGAAATCCTCGACGCGGGCTTGGCCCGCCAAGGACAGCGCGGCATCTATGACTATTTCCGCGGCCGCGTGACGTGGCCTATCCGCGATTCGACCGGCCGCACGCTCGGCTTCGGCGCGCGCAAACTATACGAAGACGATCAGATCGCCGCCAAATACATCAACACGCCGGACACGCAGCTCTACCGCAAAACCCAGGTGCTTTACGGCATCGATTTGGCGAAATCCGCCATCGTCAAGAAGCGACAGGTGGTGATCGTCGAAGGCTATACGGACGTGATGGCCATGCACTTGGCCGGCATTGACACCGCCATCGCCACGTGCGGTACGGCGTTCGGCGCCGAGCACGCCAAGATTGTGCGCCGCCTGATCGCCGACGATTCGCTGGGCGCGGTCCAGCTGGTCGGGCCGTTGAAGGTCAAGGACCAGCCGTTGAGCTCGCGCATCGTGTTCACGTTCGATGGTGACGCCGCCGGCCAGAAAGCCGCGCTGCATGCCTTCGGCCTTGATTCGGCCTTCCTCTCCCAAACCTTCGTGGCCGTGGCCGACGACAATCTCGACCCGTGCGACCTGCGCATCGAGCGAGGCAACGAAGCAGTGCGCTCGCTGATCGCCCGTGCCAAACCGTTGTATGACTTCGTGATCGACGCCGCCATCAGCCGGTTCGACCTGACCTACACGCCCGGCCAGGTCGGTGCGATGAAAGCCGTGGCCCCGCTGGTGGCGCAGATTCGCGACCGCTCCCTATGGGACGCTTACGCGCGCAAATCCGCAGGCCGTATCGGCGTGGACCTTGAGGTAATGCGCCGCGAGGTGATGAACGCGCGCCGGCAGATGCACGTGCGCGATGAGGACGCCTACGCGCCCAAACGTCGATTCGAGCGTGACGAGCCGCGTGTGGAACCCGGCACCAACCCATACGCCAATCCGGCCACGCGCAAGGCGTTGGAGCGCCGTGACGCCGCCGAACAGGCATATTTCAAGATCGACGACGCCGTATTCATCGCCGAACAGCAGTTCATGGCCGTGCTGATTCAGGTGCCGCGCGCCATCGACCGCACCATGTTCGGGCAGCTGACCATCGACCATTTCATGACTTCGGTGTTCCGCACTTTGTTCCAAGCGATTGCGGCAGCTGGCGGCTTGCCGTCCGATGACACCCCGCAGGGTCTGTGGATGCACAACCTCACCAAGGCAGGCGGGCCAATGCTCAATCAGGTGATCAACGAGCTGGCTGTCATGCCTCTGCCTCTGCCTGGCGACGATAGTGGCAACGGTGCGCAGCCTCCGCAGTCGAACGCGCCCGGCGGTGCTGCCGCCGTGCAGCTGCGCCCTGCCACGCCGGAAGAGCAGCGCTATGCCACCGAGCTCCTCACCCGATTACTGGACATGGGCTTCATGCGCCAGATCGGTTTGGCCAAACGCCGCATGGCCCAACTGCCCGACGGCGAAGAGAAGATAACCCTCCTTGGCCAAATCACCCGTATGGAGACTGCTCGCAAAGATCTCCAAGCCCAAATCTATGGCAACACCGTTGGCTAATAATCTCTCCCTCTGACGAGGGAGGTTACTGGCCGCAGTCGGGCGGGGCGAGAGAAGCGACGTCAGATATATCGCGCAGCATCGATGTCACATCAACTATTCGTTTGATATTAACTTTTTAATGACAAACGATAAATTATGGTATAATGCAAGTATGAATTGCTTGGTTTGCGCAATGAAGCGGAGGCTCAATCATGGCAACGACAAAGAAACTATCCTTCGGTTTGGATAAGGCCGGTGGCGCGGCCTTGATCCTGGCCCGCATCGGTGCCGCGCTCCTATGGATCAGCGCAGCGCTCGCGGCCGTGGTGTGGGTGGTATTCCTCATTTCCCCGCGCTCGTTCGCCGCGAACTTCGGCAGTGTCGACCTGAATGTCGGCGGCGCGTTCACCCTCAGCATCAAGGGCGACTTGTTGGACTACTCCTATAATCTGCAGAACTTCCACGACGGTCCCGTCAACATGGTAGCTACCATCTCCACCGGTCTGGCGAGAATGGTGGTCTACGCTCTACTGGCCTTGGCGTTCTCCGAAATGGCCGCACTGTGCAAGGATTTGACGGTGTGGCTTGCAGACGGCAGGGATGCCACGCCTTTCCAAGGCATGGTGTCCGACCGGTTGAACAGGGCTGGCTGGTATCTGATTGTCGCGCCGATTGTGGGTCTGGTGAACTTCATCGTATGTTTCCTGGCTGGCACGGGCGGCAACTGGGGCTTATGGATGAGCGGCATGATGGTGATGATTGGCATTATCCTGTTGCTGATTGCGCGCATCTTCGATTATGGCATGGGTCTGCAACGGGAAGTCGACGGTCTGCTGTGAGGGGGAAGAGCGCCGTAGACCCGCGTGGCGCCGGTCCGAACAGGGCCGGTCCGAACACCGAGGGCCCGAATGAGGACAGCCTGAACATCGTTGATTCGAGCGAGACCGGCCTGAATGCGGCTGACTCAAACTCCACCGGTCCGGCCGGCATAGGCCATATCGTCCTGCGCCTCGACCGCATCATGGTCGAGCGAGGCCGCTCACTCAACTGGCTGGCCGATCAGGTGGGCATCACCAACGTGAACCTTTCCAAAATCAAAAACAATCGCGTTTCCGCCATCCGCTTTTCCACCCTCGCCGCCATCTGTGCGGCATTGGATTGCCAGCCCGGCGACATTCTTGAATATGTGGATGGCATTTCGGGCGATGCGGACGATGCGAATAGCAAGTAATCGCACGCATGCCAACTCTTCTCCTCCTGGCCTGTGATTGATTGACAATCAGGGATTACATGCCAAATGGGAGAGATAAACGTGTGGAGGTTGGATTGGATGGGTGCAGAAGTTGCGGATTGGCCCCATCCAAATTGGACTGGTTTGGGTGGGGCCAATCCGATTCGTTCAATAATGAAGCGCGATACCAAGCAGCGTCGAAACGAAGGGAAACTCATGACGCAGAATCGTGCGGAACTCAACCGTAATCTGGCCCAAATGCTCAAGGGCGGCGTGATCATGGACGTCACCACGCCCGAACAGGCGAAAATCGCGCAGGATGCCGGCGCGTGCGCGGTGATGGCGCTGGAGCGCATCCCCGCTGATATTCGCGCCGCCGGCGGCGTCTCCCGTATGAGCGACCCGGCCATGATCAAGGGCATTCAGGAAGCCGTCTCGATTCCGGTTATGGCCAAGGTGCGCATCGGCCACATCGCCGAGGCCCGCATTCTGCAGGCCATCGAAATCGATTACATCGACGAATCCGAGGTGCTTTCCCCGGCCGACGACGTGTACCACATCGACAAGAACCAGTTCGACGTGCCGTTTGTGTGCGGCGCGAAGAACCTGGGCGAGGCGCTGCGCCGCATCGCCGAGGGTGCTGCCATGATTCGCACCAAGGGCGAGCCCGGCACCGGCGACGTGATTCAGGCCGTGCGCCACATGCGCACCATGAACAAGCAGATCCGCGAACTTGTCGGCCTGCGCGACGACGAGGTCTACGAGGCCGCCAAGCAGCTGGCCGTGCCTTACGATCTGGCCAAGTACGTGCACGACAACGGCCGTCTGCCCGTCGTGAACTTCGCCGCCGGTGGCGTGGCCACCCCGGCCGACGCCGCCCTGATGATGGAGCTCGGTGCCGAAGGCGTGTTTGTGGGCTCCGGCATCTTCAAGTCCGGCGACCCGGCCAAGCGCGCCGCCGCCATCGTCAAGGCCACTGCCAACTGGCAGGACGCCGATCTGCTCGCCAAGCTGTCCGAAAACCTCGGCGAGGCCATGGTCGGTATCAACGAGGACGAGATTCAGACCATCATGGCCGCTCGCGGCGAGTGAGTGCATTACCTTGGCTCCCCTCTTTGAGGGGAGCCAGGAAAGGGTGACGCTCCCGCCAGCGGGAGTCAAGGCCCAAGGAGACAACATGGTTGTAGCTGTTGAATATATTTCCAAAGAAGAATCCGCGGGCGCCAAAAACGCCAAGCACGGCGTGACCGGCATCCTGGCCGTACAAGGCGCATTCGCCGAACATGCGGCGGTGCTGGACAAGCTCGGTGCGTCGTGGAAACTGCTGCGCGCGGCCGAGGATTTCGATGAATCCATCGACCGCGTGATTCTGCCCGGCGGCGAATCCACTACACAGGGCAAGCTCCTGCATTCGACCGGACTGTTCGAGCCGATCGCCGCCCACATCAAGGCAGGCAAACCGGTATTCGGCACTTGCGCCGGCATGATTCTGCTGGCTAAAAAGCTCGACAATGACGACAACGTCTACTTTGGCGCGCTCGACGCCGTCGTACGCCGCAACGCCTATGGTCGTCAGCTCGGTAGTTTCCAGGCTACTGCCGATTTTGGTGCAGCGGATGATCCGCAGCGTATCACGGACTTCCCACTGGTATTCATCCGCGGACCGTACGTGGTGTCGGTCGGACCCGAAGCCACGGTCGAAACCGAAGTCGATGGCCACGTGGTGGGCTTGCGTCAAGGCAATATCCTGGCCACCGCCTTCCACCCGGAACTCACGGACGATACCCGCATCCACGAGCTCTTCCTGTCGCTATAGCCGATTCGTCTGCCGTTAGACTGGTATCCGACTGACGAATCAAGGAGACGATCTGCCATGCAGCTTGAGCTGAATCGACGCAGCAAGGTGCCGATGTACCGGCAGCTGGCCGCCGAGCTGCGTGAACAGATCGTCTCCGGCGCGATGGCCGAGGGCTACCGCCTGCCTCCCGAACGCGAGCTGTCCTCACGTCTCGAAGTCAATCGCACCACGGTGTTGCAGGCGTATCAGCAGCTCAAGGACGAAGGTCTTATCGCCTCCAAAGTCGGCAAAGGCACGTTCGTGCTGGCCCACGGCAACGAGCTTATGAAGGAACGTGCGCGCGAACGCATCATGGACGTGTTCCGGCAGACGGTAACCGCCGCCAAGGCCGCCGACATCAGCCTGCTTGATCTGCTTGGCATGTTCGAGAAGGCGTATAGGGAACAATCATGAGCCGCGTCTTCATGAGGCTCAACAAGATATGGACCTGATCGGCGTCATGAAAGCGTGAAGCGGTCGAATCACGCAATGGCCCGGAAACATCAGGCGATGATGCAAACCGTTACAGTATGACGGGCGCGTCGTGGAAGTCGAACATGACGCCGTCGGCCAGATCGCAGATCTCAGGCCAGTCGGCGTCGGAGGAATCGTCGTGCATGGCCCACACATGCATGCCGACCGACTTGGCCGAGCGCATGCCGACCAGCAGATCCTCGAATACGGTGCAGTCGCTTGGTTTGATGCCGAGACGCGACGCGGCCAGCAGATATACGTCCGGCTCAGTTTTGCCGACGTCGCCAGCATCGTCGACGCTGACCACGTCATCGAAATAGTCGAAAATGCCGACGTGCTTCATGGCCGGTTCGCGCAGCATCGGCGGCAATGACGTGGCCACGGCCAGTTTCGCGCCGCTCGCCTTCAACGATTCCAGATATTCGCGCGCATACGGTTTGGCTTCAACCACCGTGGCGTACATGACACGTGCCATATGGTCCCACTCCTCCATCAACGCTTCGGGAGTGTCCGACAGGCCGAATCGTGCGATTGTGTATTCGGCGATCTGGCGGAATTGCATGGCCGCGACCTTCTGCATGTAGTCGTCCGGCACCTCGATGCCGCGTTTGGCAAGGAAGTCGACGTCCACCTGATCCCACACGCCCATGGAGTCGAGTAGCGTGCCGTCAAGGTCGAAGATGGCGCCTTTGCCTTGGTTCGCCTTGGTTTCCTGTGTCATATCGGCTCCTTTGTTTTGCAATTACCGCTTTTGCGATTTGCGATTACTTTTTACGATTGAATCCGCCGTCAGTCAAGCACCGACGATTTGAGCAGTTCCTCGGCATGTTCCAGAGATGTTTCGCTTTCGCTGCCGGACAGCATGCGGGCGATTTCGTGCACGCGCTCATCCCCGCGCACCTGGCTGATGGTGGTGGCGATGGAACCATCCTTGGTTTCGCCTTTGGCAACCACATACTGTTCGTCCGCCCAGGAGGCGACCTGCGGCAGGTGCGTGACGACCAGAACCTGCGCGGATTGGGCGAGTTTGGCCAAGCGGGCACCCAGCTCCACAGCGGCCTTGCCACCCACGCCGGCGTCGACCTCATCGAAGATGAACGTCATCGGCGGCACGGTTCCGCCGGCCACGACATGCTTTTCAGCGGCCACCAATTCGAGCGCGAGCATCAGACGGCTCAGCTCGCCGCCGGATGCGCTTTTGCCCATCGGCAGTTGCGGGGAGCCGGGGAACGGGGTGAAGAGGAATTCGATGTCGTCCGCTCCGGTGGCGTCCAACTGTTCGCGTTCGGCCACGCGAATCTCAAGTTTCGAAGTGCCCATGGCCAGCGAGTCAAGTTCGGCGGTGACTTTGGAAGCAAGCTCCTTGGCCGCGGTCCTGCGCCGTTTGCTTACAGCCTGCGCGGCTTTTTTCGCCGCGTTAAGCAACTGCGCCCGTTTGGCTTCCAGCTGTTCGACCTTTTCCGGGGAGGCGTCCAGATCCTCCAGATCGTATACGGCCTTGTCTCGCCATGCGATCACGTCGGACAATTCCGGCCCCCATCGGCGGGTCAGCTCGTCCAGCTCGTGGATGCGCCCGTTGATGGCGTCCAAATCCTCCATACTCGCTTCGTTGTCCACTTCTCCCGACAGGCTGAACACCACGTCGGACAAATCGGTGCTGATGGAGTCGAGCCGGTCGGCGAGTTCGGAGAACACGCCTTCCACATGGATGGCGCGCAACGCCTGCGAAGCATGGTCGATCAAATCGGCCGCGCTGGACGATTCGACATCGTCCACCACCTGCGAGGCGTCCAACGCGCCCAACGCTCGCGTCACGCCTTCGGCGATCTCGGCCGCGTTTTCGATGCGGTCGCGGCGCGCACGCAATTCGTCCATCTCCCCCGGCTGCGGGTCGACACGGTTGATGCGTTCGATTGATTCGCGCAGATAATCCGCCTGCTGTCGCATGGACGATTCCTGGCTGTTGAGCCGTTCCAACCGCTCGTCCATCGCGCGCAACGCGCTCCACGACTTGCCGTAGGCGGCCAAAGCCACTTCGTCTCCCGCATAGCGGTCAAGGAATTCGCGCTGACGTGAGGTAGTCGCTATGCGCAATTGGTCGGCCTGTCCGTGAATCGTCACCAGTTCGGCGGCGACGGAGGCGAGTACGGAACGCGGCACGCTACGTCCCGACAGCATGCTGCGGGATCGCCCGGAAGCGGGCACTTTACGCGACAGAAACAGCTCGCCATCCTCCGGTTCGAAGCCGGCTTCCCGTGCCGCGGCCACCGCGGCCGGCGACGAGGCGACTTCGAACACACCCTGCGCCCACGCCTCCTGAGCGCCCACCGAAACGCGGCCTCCATCGGACGGACCGCCGGAAATCAGTCGGATCGCACTGAGCAGCATCGATTTGCCGGCTCCCGTCTCACCGGTGATCGCCGTCATACCACCTGCCGGGGCGATCAGAGCGGAACGAATCGGACCGAGATTGTGAATCTCAAGCTCTTCCAGCATGCCCGGTCACTTCCCGCTTTCCGGTTTGCCGGTTCTAGGGAACGATTGCCCATGATGTATGCCACCGGTTTTGCGCGCCTGCTCGCGCCAGCCGACGACAGGCAAATCAAATTTGGTGACGAGCCGGTTCGTGAACGGCACGCCAGACAAACGAGCCAATCGCAAAGTGCATTTCGATTCACGCACTTCGACACGTGTGCCTTTGGGCAGTGCGCGTTGACGACGGCCGTCGCAGCAGATCCAGCCATCCGACGTGGAATCCTCGAGAATGTCGATGGCGAACGTGGAGCCGGAACCGATGATGAGCGGACGTGCGAACAACGCATGCGCCGCCAACGGCACCAATTGCAAGGCTTTCACATTCGGCCACATGATCGGCCCGCCCGCGGAAAACGCGTAGGCGGTGGAACCGGTCGGCGTGGATACGATCACGCCATCGCAACCGAATGAGCTCATCTCCACGTCGTCGACACGGATGGACAATTCCACCATCTTGCCACGGTCCGCACGTTCCAAAGTGATGTCGTTCAACGCCCAGTCCTCGATGGGTTCCGTCGCGCCCGGCAGCCATACGTCGACGTGGGCGATCATACGTTCGTCGATGGAATAGTCGTGGTCGGCGATCCGACGGATCGCCTCGCTCATCTGGAAGCTTTCAAATTCGGCAAGAAAGCCGACATGCCCTAGGTTCACGCCGAGGATGGGCACTTCAGTGCAATGAACCAGTTCGGCCGCGCGCAGAATGGTACCGTCCCCGCCAAGCACGACCACGATTTCCGTGTTTTTCGGCACTACTGGCGTCTTGCTGCCGAAATCGGGCGCTTCGATATTGTCGATGATCGTCACTTCGAAATCGGCGCGCCGCAGCTGTTCGACGGCTTCTTCGACCACCGTGCCGCTTTCACGCAGACGTGTATGCGTCACTACCACCGCATGCCGGGTACCGTGCATCGCAAGCCCTTTCCGAGAACTCTCGTACATACCACGTCCTCGACGGACGCCGATGCCTACCATTGTAATCGAACAAATGAACGAATGGCGGTAGCGGGTGTCCGGACACGCCGCAGACGTTTCCGTTCGTTCACGAGCCACGTACATCCCACCCGCAAAACCTGTTCGTCGTTTTCCCACGAATCCGCCGAACAGGCCGAATGGTATGTCTCTGCACCGTTCGTCACACTCCCGTCTACAATAGCTCAAGGAAACGAAGACCGTTTATACAGACAAGGAGCGAGGAACAGCATGTCCAACCTCGTCTTCGACGAGTCCTCCTCCAATCGCGAGGCCTCACATGGCTATGCCTGGTGGTTCTCCGGGGACACGTTCGAGAAGGCCATGGCGGAGGAGCGCAAGCCGCGCAAGCGCAGCCTAATGCACAGACTCACCACACATCCCGGACGTCTGACCATCCTGTACTTCATGATGTTGGGCGCATTGTCCACGCTGCTCCTGCTCACGCCCACCGCCACGCCGAAAGGCGAGCAAACGACATTCACCACCGCGTTCTTCACCGCGATCTCCGCGATTTCGACGTGTGGCATCTCCATCGTCAATTCGACGACGCATTGGTCCGCTTTCGGCCAGGCCGTGCTCATCTTCTCCGTGCAGATGGGCGGCTTGGGTGTCATGACGTTCGCTTCACTCATCGCCTTGGCCGTGAACCACCATCTCAAGGCCACGCAAAAGCTGCTGACGGCCAACGAGCTGGGCACCACGAAACTCGGCGAGATCAAGGGCGTGCTCACCGTGGTCATCGCCACCGCGTTCACCATCGAAGGCATCACGTTCGTGGCGCTGTTCCCCGGCCTGTACAAAGTCAATCATGGCAATGTGCGGCACACGCTGTGGGAATCGTTGTTCTTCGCGGTCATGGCATACAACAACGCCGGCTTCACCCCTGACGGCGCCGGCCTGCATGTCAACAATTGGGCTGTTGGCCTGCCTATCCTCGTCAGCGCGTTCTGCGGCACGCTCGGCTTTCCCGTCCTGCTTAACCTCATGCGCTCATGGCGCAACCATCGTCCGCCGAAGCGTTGGAGCCTGCATACCAAGCTCACGCTGACCACCACGTTCTGCATCGTGCTCGCCTCGTTCACCTGGTTCCTCCTCATGGAATGGAACAACAAACTGCTGTTCGCCACCGAAGGTGTGGAACCGCGGTTGTGGCATGCGATGGTGGCGGCCGTCATGCCCCGCAGTTCCGGCTTCGACCTGTCATGGATGCCGGGCGTGAGCGACGCGACGAAGGTGTTCCTGTCCATCGTCATGTTCATCGGCGGCGGCAGCACTTCGACCGCAGGCGGCATCCGCGTCACCACATTCGCCGTGATTCTGTTGACCTGCCGTGCCGCGTTCACCGGACGCCATGACGTCAACACGTTCCATCGTCGTATCCATTCGCAAGCCGTCATGACCGCTGTGGCCGTCACCACGTCATGTCTGATGCTTGTCACCGTGGTGTCCATGGCGTTGATGGCCATCACCGGCTGCTCGCTGAGCAACGCGCTGTTCGACACCTGCTCGGCGTTCGGTCTGGGAGGCTATTCGGTCGGCGTGGCCAGCGCTTCTAGTCCAGCGGTCCTGTACATTCTCGCCGCGACCATGTTCATCGGCAGGCTCGGTCCGCTCACCATCGCCTACGCGATCTCCAGGCCGCGCAATGTGGAGCCGGTCCGCTACCCCACCGAGCAGATCGTGGTCGGCTGAGCGGATTCGTCGATACGGTTTCTATACCCGCAACTTCCTATACTTGAATCCGGAACAGAACATCGAAAGGTACGCGAACAATCATGGCTAACAACACCAGAAGCGTTCTTGTGGTAGGACTCGGCCGTTTCGGCAGTTCCGTAGCCACCACATTGGATGCGATGGGCCAGGATGTGCTCGCCGTCGACAAGGACGGCGAACTGGTGAACCGCTGGTCGTCGCAGATTCCCACCGTGCAGGCCGACATGACCGATGTGATGGCGTTGGAACAGATCAATGCCTCCGATTTCGATACGGCGGTCGTTGCCATCGGCGACAGCGTCGAAGCGTCCGTCATCACCGCCGGCAATCTGCTGGACGCGGGCATCTCCGACATTTGGGCGAAGTCAGTGTCCAAGGAGCATGCGCGCATTCTGCAGCGTATCGGCGCACGGCACATCATCAACGCGGAGACCGATGCCGGCAAACGCGTAGGGCACTTGGTGTCCGGCAACTATCTGGACTACATCGAGCTTGAAGGCGCGTACAGCGTGGTGAAGATCCACACTCCCCCGCATGTCGTCGGTTACTCCATCGAGGATGCGCGCGTGCATGAACGGTTCGGCATCACCGTGGTCGGTGTCAAATCGCCGGGCAAGGAATTCGAATACGGTTCGAAAGAGCTGATTATGCACCGTAACGACGAGCTCATCATCATGGGCAAGCAGGATCAGATCGACAAGTTTTTGAGGGGCTAGGCCCGCGGAACATGCAAAAGGCCGGCGGTCCATATGGGATTTTTCATATGGACCGCCGGCCTTTCATTTTTACGCTATCGATTGGCGGAGAACGGTTTACGCCACTGCATACAGCAGATACTCGATGTTGCCGTGCGTGCCTTCGATCGGTGAGACCGCCGTGGCGCGTACATCCAGTCCGTTGGCTTTCGCGCAGGCGGTGACGGTGTCGAGCGCCTGTTTGCGTAAGGTTTCGCTTTCCACGATGCCGTTTTTGCCGAGGTTGCCTTTGCCGACTTCGAACTGCGGTTTGACCAGCAGCACGACGTGTGCGCCGGGCGCGGCGATGCGCGCGATGACGGGAATCACGTATGTCAACGAGATGAATGACACGTCGGATACGATCATGCTTGGCCGGTACGGCAGATCATCCGCTTCGACGTCGCGGATGTTGACGCCGCTCATTTCGATGATGCGCTCGTTGCCTGCGATGCGCGGGTCAAGCTGGCCGTGCCCCACGTCGAGCGCGATCACATGCGCGGCACCGCGTCGCAGAAGCACGTCGCAGAAACCGCCGGTGGACGCGCCGATGTCGAGGCAATCGAATCCTTCCGCGGAACGCAGGCCCGTCTGGGAGAACATGTCGAACGCGCCGACCAACTTGTAGGCTCCACGGGAGACGTAATCGTCTCCCAGATCGGCATCAAGCGTGTCGGCGGCCGTGACTTTGAGCGACGCTTTGGATGCGACGATGCCGTTCACCCGGACCTTGCCGGATTCGATCAGCCGTTGTGCTTTGGAGCGGCTGTCCGTGACGCCACGCTCCACCAGCGCGATGTCGAGTCGGACGACGGCACCGGAATCGTCATTCATGTTGCGCATACGCACGTGCGGCAATCAGGCGATTCGGAATTCCGGCACGATCATGCCGTCGACGCTGTGTCCGCGATCCGCCGCATCCCACATGGCGGCGCAGGCCGCACGAAGACCGTCGACGCTGGTGATGTCGGTGACGTAAAGACGATCGCCGTCGACGCACGCCTGCACGTCGCGGCAGCTCCAAGCGCCAGCCTCATGCACGACTTCGGGGGCCGGCTCGTTAAGTCCGGTCAGGTCCTTGGCGATGTAGGTCGGACGCAGATGCTCCGGAGCGAACATCAGCTCATGCGGATTGGTGACGCCGGTCAGCACGGCCAGGGAATCATAGCCGCCACGATTGCCGGCTTCGATATCGGTATCGAGACGGTCACCGATGGCGAGGCATGCTTCCTTGGCCACTGGTTCGGCACCATCATGCGCGGCAAGCAGTCGGGCTTCGTCATACATGGCGGATTCCGGCTTGCCTGCGGACGAAACCGGTTCCACACCAGTGGCGTTGATGACGGCCATGATCATGGAACCGCAACCGGGGGCGATGCCCAGCTCACGCGGAATGGTCAGGTCGCGGTTGGTCACGAAATACGTGGCGCCCTGTTCTACGGCGTAGGCGATTTGCGCCATCTGGTTCCAAGACATGTCCGGGTACCAGCCTTGGATGGCCGCGACCGGCTTGTCTTCGGCGGAATCAACCACTTCAAGACCCTGCTTGGCGACTTCCTCACGCAGATGCTGTGCTCCGAGCACAAACACTTTCGCACCTTGCGGCACCGCACGGGCCACCATACGGGCAGCCACCACGGACGAGG
>OIDL01000521.1_pt1 | contig 16361 bp, 11 predicted proteins | sample 1581611 | NCBI WGS metagenome assembly OIDL01 (sample SAMEA3882516, study PRJEB24775) | human gut metagenome | biome: human-associated habitat; feature: intestine environment; material: feces | place: Netherlands | collected 2009/2010 | reverse complement strand
CCTTCGGATTGAAAGTAACCGATCCTCCGGCCTCAAGCTTTTCGGCTATAATCTGCATTACATCATCAAGACCTACTTCTTTATTCAAGAACATCAGCCTCTCTTAGCTTTTGAATAAATGTATCAATATCGGCACTCGCCTTTTCTTCGCTCACTTCATACTCATCAAGCATTGCTTTGAGCAAATCAGCCTTTTCACAATCGTTTTGGAGCTTTTCAAAAAGGAATGCACCCGTTTCATTGAGGTTGATAATTCCGTTAAAATCAAGCGTCAGCTTATTTACGGGAACTACAACATACGAATCTGCAACCTTTCGCAGAACAAAATCTTCTTTTATCTTCATAAAATCACCTGTTTTCCGTGTGAAATTTTTTCGTACATACTTGAATTATAATATACCTTTCGACAAAAAGCAAGAAAAAGGATTTGAGCATAAAATTACCGCAGACCTTTTGAGTCTGCGGTAAAAATTATCTATAGTATTACAGCTTACGGGATTAGTACATTCCGCCCATATCAGGTGCTGCTGGAGCTGCCGGAGCTGCGGGCTCTTTGATGTCTGTAACAAGTGATTCTGTTGTAAGAACCATTGCTGCAACAGAGCTTGCGTTCTGGAGAGCTGAACGAGTAACCTTTGTTGGGTCAACGATACCTGCTGAAACCATATCTGTGTATTCCTCTGTAAGAGCGTTGAAGCCATAGCCAACCTTGTTAGCCTTCTTAACATTATCGCAGATTACGCTGCCCTCAAGACCTGCGTTAGCAACAATCTGACGGAGCGGTTCTTCAAGTGCTTTAAGAACAATCTTAGCACCTGTCTTAGCATCACCCTCGAGAGTGTCAACGAACTCTGCAACAGCCGGAATAGCGTTCATGCAAGCGATACCGCCGCCTGCTACGATACCCTCTTCAACAGCAGCCTTTGTAGCGGCAAGAGCATCCTCAATACGGAGCTTCTTTTCTTTCATTTCAACTTCTGTTGCAGCACCAACCTTGATAACTGCTACGCCGCCTGCGAGCTTTGCAAGACGCTCCTGCAGCTTCTCACGGTCGAAATCGGACGTGGTGGTCTCGATCTGGCTTCTGATCTGGCTGACACGGCTCTTGATGGCCTCGCTGTCGCCTGCACCGTCAACAATGATGGTGTTTTCCTTGTCGATCTTGACCTGACGTGCACGGCCGAGCTGATCAACGGTGGTATCCTTCAGCTCAAGGCCAAGCTCGCTGGAGATGACCTGGCCGCCGGTGAGCGTTGCGATATCGGTGAGCATTTCTTTTCTTCTGTCGCCGAAGCCCGGAGCCTTAACGCCCACGCAGGTGAACGTGCCGCGGAGCTTGTTGAGGATCAGGGTGGTCAGCGCCTCGCCCTCAATGTCCTCCGCGATGATGACGAGCTTCTTGCCGGACTGTACGATCTGCTCGAGCAGCGGCAGAATCTCCTGAATGTTGGAGATCTTCTTATCGGTGATGAGGATGTACGCGTCGTCGATGACAGCGACCATCTTGTCGGTATCGGTGACCATGTACGGCGTAATGTAGCCGCGGTCGAACATCATGCCTTCTACGACCTCGCTGTACGTCTCAGCCGTCTTGGATTCTTCAACGGTGATAACGCCGTCGGACGTAACCTTTTCCATCGCGTCGGCGATGAGGTTGCCGATCTGCTCACTTGCAGAGGAAACAGCTGCAACACGTGCAATGTCCTTCGTGCCGGAGACCTTCTTGGCGTTCTTCTCAATCGCCTCAACAGCGGTCTCGGTCGCCTTCTGAATGCCCTTTCTCAGAACCATCGGGTTTGCGCCTGCGGTAACGTTCTTCATGCCCTCACGGATGAGTGCCTGTGCAAGCAGCGTTGCGGTCGTGGTGCCGTCGCCTGCAACGTCGTTCGTCTTAGTTGCAACTTCCTTCACGAGCTGTGCGCCCATGTTCTCAAACGGGTCTTCAAGCTCAACTTCCTTAGCGATTGTCACGCCGTCGTTCGTGATGAGCGGTGCGCCGAACTTCTTATCGAGCACAACGTTTCTGCCCTTCGGGCCAAGGGTGATCTTAACGGTATCTGCAAGCTTGTTGATACCGCCGAGCAATGCTTTTCTGGCTTCTTCGCCGTAAATGATCTGCTTTGCCATAATAAATTACCTCACAATTCCAAATATCAAAAATAAAGACTGAAACTCAAATTACTCAACGACTGCCAGAACGTCGGACTGACGAACGATGGTGTATTCCTCGCCGTCGATCTTCACTTCCGTGCCGGTGTACTTGCCGGTAATGACGCGGTCGCCGGCCTTAAGCTGCATAACAACTTCCTTGCCGTCTACCATGCCGCCGGGGCCTACTGCGATAACACGGGAGATTTGCGGCTTCTCCTGTGCCGCGCTTGTCAGCACGATGCCGCTCTTTGTGGTCTCCTCCGCTTTCTCGGCCTGAATGAGTACTCTGTCTGTCAAAGGCTTAATGGTCATAACTTCCACCTCGGCGCCTAATGCGCCGTATCCTTTCTCCCCGCAGTTCATAAATAAATTTTTCGCGTACAGCGGGGTGCGCCGCGAAACCCGCCGGGGTGCGGCCCGGTCGGTAAAGAAATACAAGTTTAGGTCTCGGGGAGCTGTGCCGCTTACGCTTTAGCACTCCTTATCCCCGAGTGCTAAACCTATTCTAATCACTTGGTCAAGAAAAGTCAATAGGAAAAACGCGATTTTTTTGACTTTTAACAGTTCCGTAATAATTTTGTCCTCCGATGTCCTCTGATGTCCGCTTTTTTCATACAAAACCACCCACAAAACGACAAAAAACAGCCCCGCGCTCGTTTAAAACCGGGACTGTCTTTTGCAAATTACAGCTTAAATCATGGAGGCATATTCATCAAACGGGGCTAAGCTCCGCTTTAAAATGCCATTGATATATGCAATGAGAATGCCATAGTTCGTGTACGGCACACCTTTTTCTTCGGCGGAAGACTGTCTGAACTGCATTTCGCGTTCATTCAGCATACAGCCGCCGCAGTGCACAATAAGGGTATACGGCGAAAGATCTTCGGGAAATCCGCCGCCGGAGGTAAACTCGAATTCAAAGTCCTTGCCGGTGTGTTTGCGGATCCACGCGGGCAGCTTCACGGTGCCGATATCGCCGCACTGGCGGTGATGCGTGCAACCTTCGGAAATCAAAATGCGGTCGCCCGCTTTCAGATTCTCAATAGCCGCAGCGCCGCGCACGGCCGTCTCTAAAACGCCCTTGTAGCGCGCAAATAAGATGGAGAATGACGTGAGCTTAATGCTCTCGGGCACGATCTGCTTTACTTTGCCGAATGCCTGGCTGTCCGTAACAACGAGCTTTGGCGGCGTTTTGAGGCCGTTTAGCACGCCCGCAAGCTCTTCCACCTGCGTGACAGAGCATGTTGCGCCCGCGTCCAGAATGTCGCGGATGGCCTGCACCTGCGGCAAAATCATACGGCCTTTCGGCGCGGAGGAATCGATGGGCGTGACGAGCACCACGTGGTCGCCGCGCTCAAGTAAGTCACCCAAAATAACTTTGGTGTTCTGCCCCTTTGCAGCGATGGCGGCAAGCTTTTCCTTGAGCTCAAAAATATGCTCGCCCGTCTTCGCGCTGACCGCGATTTCGTTGTCGTTTTCGACCTTGAACCCACCGAGGTCGGCTTTATTCAATGCGATGATATACGGCACGCCTTTTTTCTCGATGAGCTTTTGCAGTGCGAGGTCTTCCGCACTTTTGCCAACCGTGCCGTCGACGACGAGCACCGCAATATCAACTTTATTGAGTACCTGCCGGGCGCGCTGCACGCGCAGCTCGCCCACGGTGCCCTCGTCGTCCATGCCGGGCGTGTCGATAATGACGACCGGGCCAAGCGGCAAAAGCTCCATGGCTTTCTGCACGGGGTCGGTCGTGGTGCCCTTGACATCGGACACAATGGAGATATTCTGCCCCGTAACGGCGTTCACCACGCTGGATTTACCGGCGTTGCGCTTGCCGAAAAATGCGATGTGCACACGGTTTGCCGAGGGGGTCTGGTTGAGGTCTGCCATAGAAGTCGCCTGCCTTTTAAAGAATAACCGAAAGTTTTAGAAACGGAAGTCGCGCTCGCCGTGGGCGACCTTTTCAACGTAGCCCTTTGCGATGCTGCGGGCCTTCTCCTTGGGGATGCGCTGCAGCTCCCGCTCGATGAGGGCGTCACCCACGGCCTTGGTCTCAGGGGCGGCGTAGTCCACGAGATACTCTTCCAAAGTCATCAGGGCGTTGGGGTGGCAGCAGTTGAGGATCTGGCCGCTCTTGCACAGGGACATGAACCGGTCGCCGGTGCGGCCCTCCCGGTAGCAGGCGGTGCAGAAGGACGGGATGTGGTCCTGCTCCATGAGCCAGCGAACGACCTCGTCCAGGGAACGCTGGTCGGACACGTCGAACTGCTCGGTGTCGGTGGGGCGCTCCTCTTCGGCATAGCCGCCGACGGAGGTACGGGATGCGCCGCTGATCTGCGAAACGCCGAGGTTGATAACCTGCGCGCGCACCTTCTGACTCTCACGCGTGGAGATGATCATGCCGGTGTACGGCACGGCGATACGAATAAGTGCGCAGATTTTCGCGAATGTTTCGTCGCTGATGCCGTTATCAAACTTCGTCGGGTCAATGTCGTCGGCTTTTTTAAGGCGCGGCACACTGATGGTATGCGGGCCTACGCCGTGCACGGCTTCAAGGTGCTCCGCGTGCATCAGCTGGCCACAGAACTCGTAACGGTACATTTCAAGGCCGTACAGAACGCCGAGACCCACGTCATCGATACCGCCCTCCATGGCGCGGTCCATCGCCTCGGTGTGGTAGGCGTAGTTATGCTTCGGGCCCGTGGGATGCAGCTTTTCGTAGCTTTCCTTGTGGTAAGTCTCCTGGAACAGGATGTACGTGCCGATGCCGGCTTCCTTTAATTTGCGGTAGTTTTCCACGGTCGTCGCGGCGATGTTGACGTTCACGCGGCGGATGGCGCCGTTCTTATGCTGAATGCTGTAAATGGTCTTGATGCAGTCGAGAATGTACTCGATGGGGTTATTCACCGGGTCTTCGCCGGCTTCAATGGCAAGGCGCTTATGCCCCATGTCCTGCAGCGCAATGACTTCCTTTGCGACCTCCTCCTGCGTCAGCTTGCGGCGCGGGATGTGATGGTTCTGGCGGTGATACGGGCAGTAGATGCAGCCGTTCACGCAGTAGTTGGAAAGATAGAGCGGAGCAAATAATACAATCCGCTTGCCATAGTAGTCCAGTTTAATGGCTTCTGCTAATTGGTAGAGTTCTTCCCAGACGGTTTCCGATGGACAGGCAAGCAAAACAGAGGCTTCCCGATGGGTCAACCCTTTTTGTAAGCGGGCTTTGGCTAAGATTTCCTGAATCAGTGGAAGATTGTTTTTGTTTTCCTGTGCATAAGCAAGCGTCTGCATCACTTCTTCGTGGCAGAGAAATTCTGCTGCTTTTGTGGAGTTTGGAAGATACATCGTTCTCTCGTCACCTTTTTTCCATAAAGTGCAGCCAAAAGCGGCTGTCTGATGTTATTATACCATGCAGCAGATGCTTTGTCAATGAATCGAATTCGCAATTGCTAATAAATGGAAATTAAAATCCAAGTTTGCATAAAAAGATATACAACTTTTGTGATGATTCACCTTGACATTTTGTATAAATTATGGTATCCTTATAGTAATATCATTCATATTCGATGTGAAAAACAGAAGGGATGGAAGAAAACATGAAGAAACAGGGAAAGAAAAACCGGATATTTGCCGGAATTGCCGCAGCGGTGATGGCAGTGAGTGCAACCGCAGTGGGAATGCAGTCCTATTCTGCCAATGCAGCAGATTTGGAACTGGACAACTATGCGAAGTTGCTGCAATATTCGCTGTATTTCTATGATGCAAATATGTGCGGCGACAAGGTAGGGGAAACTTCTGCATTCTCTTGGAGAGATAATTGCCACACCGGAGATGTCGCATTGGGCGGCTTCCACGATGCCGGCGATGCAATTAAATGCGGACAGACTGCCGGATTTACCGCTTCTACCTTGGGCTGGGCATATTATGAATACAAAGACCAGTTCCAGAAGACCGGAACGACTGCACACTTTAAGGTGATCAGCGATGAATTCAACGAATTCTTTAAGAGATGCACAACGCTATCTGGTGACACTGTAACATCGTTCATCTATGAAGTTGGCGAAGATGGATCAGACCATGCGAAATGGTGGGCTCCGGAACAGATGTGGGATCACGGCAGCAGTGAAACTTACTCGACCACCGATGGTGCAAGTGATATTGCCGCACAGTATGCTGCTTCTCTGGCACAGAGCTATTTGAACTTTGGCAACGAAGAAGATTTGAAGTATGCGGTTGCCTTGTATAACTTTGCGACCAAATATCGCACCATCACTTATGACCAGAATACATATGCTGGCGGTGCAAAGGATGTACAGGATGATATTTCCTGGGCAGCAGGCTGGCTGTATCTGGCAACTGGCGAAGAACCATATCTGACCGAAAACAGCAAGTATACACAAGTTAAAAACGACTGGACACAGGATTACTGCTATGCAAACTCTCAGTTGGGTGCAGCCATCATCAACGCTGAAATCACTGGAAACTGGAGTTTTGCAACCAACTACATCGGACAGAAAGTCAACGCAAACCAGAATCAGTTCTATGTCATGAACAGCTGGGGCAGTGCAAGATATGATGTTTTGATGCAGTACTGTGCGTTGGTCACTTCCAAATATGAACAGTCTGGCGTAGACTATACCGAATGGGCAAAAAAGCAGATGAACTATATTTTAGGTGACAACAATGCAAATGTTTGTCTGGTTGTTGGCTATAATGATGTTTCTGCAACCTCTCCGCACCACCGTGCAGCATCCAATTTGAAAGTAAGCGATGACTGGCATGAATGGAACTCTTGGGATGGAAAGTATTCCTCCAGCAATGGACATGTATTGTATGGTGCATTGGTTGGCGGCCCGACCAGCACGGACTTTACGACCTATAAAGACAATGCAACAGATGCCACTTCCAACGAAGTTGCAATTGACTATCAGGTCGGCTTAGTTGCAGCAGCAGCAGGTTTATATGACAAGTATCAGACCGGCAGTGTTGTTGCACAGATTGGTGACGAAGTAACTGTATATCCGGATGAAGTAGCAGTTGCAAACGGCGGCGAAGTTACCACTACCACCACAACAGAAACCACAACCACTACCACAGAAACAACGACTACAACGGAAGAAACTACCACCACAACCGAAGAAACCACAACGACACCAGAAGAAACGACTACCACACCGGAAGAAACCACCACCACAACAACAGAAGAAACAACTACCACACCGGAAGAAACCACGACTACAACAACCGAAGAAACGACAGTTACAGAAGAAACAACAACAGTTTCCGAAGAAACTACAACCGAAGAAACCACCACAACAACTTCCGCAAGCGTTCTGCCGGGTAAAAATGTTGGGGATGTCAACTTGGATGGAAAGGTAGACCTGCTGGATGCAATCCATTTGAATAAGTATCTGGCACAGCTGATTACCTTGACACCAGTTGCAGTTGCAAATGCAAACTGCGACCAGAAAGATGGAACAGAAACAATCGATGATAAGGATACATCTGTTTTGATGAAGTTTATTTTGGGCAGCGAAGATGTTAAGAATCTTCCATATGTTGGATAATTTCTTTTTTCATTTTTTCCTCTAAGCGAAACGTGTTCGACAATGATTGTCGGGCACGTTTCTCGTTTTTTCGGAGCGGAACATTTACAATTTTTTCTTTACATTTTCCTATTTATCTTGTATAATAAAAAGAGAAGGGATGCTTTTTGTGAAGGGAGAAAGCTTTATGAAAAAAATTTTGAGAAAAGGAATTTCATGTATATTATCCATGCTGGTATTGCTGCAAGGTTGGCTGTTCGTGCCGAATGGTGCAGCAGCGTTGGAAGAGGACTGGAGTCCGGAAACCACCACCGCAGCGACTACAGAAAACGTGGGACAAGTGCAGGAATGGGAGCAGTTTCAGTATCAGGTATCTGAAAATGAAGTTACGATTGTCGGGTATGTAGGGACGATTGAGGGCACTTTAGAAATCCCTGCAGAGATTGACGGCTTGCCTGTCACACGAGTGGAAGATGATGCATTTATCAAACAAAATCAATTGGTGGAAGTTGTGATTCCAGCCAGTGTGATTGAAATCGGCAGCACAGCGTTTCATGATTGTGAGAACTTGCAGGTTTTTACCGTTGCCGAAGAAAATCCAGTGTATTGTGTTAAAAATGGGCTGCTGTTGGATAAGGGCGAAAAAGTTTTGATTCGCTGCCCCAGCGGACGTTATGGAGAAGTAACTGATATTCCAGATACGGTTTTTTTAATTTCAGATGCAGCGTTTGCAGATTGTTCTTCCCTGTCCAAAATTGAATTGCCAGTATCGGTTCTTTCAATTGGAGCAATGGCATTTTCTAATTGTACTGCCTTGTATGACATCACACTGCCAAAGGACTTGCAGACAATTGGAGATGGTGCATTTATGAATTGTACCGCCATTCAGCGAATGATATTGCCGGAGAATCTGCGTCGAATCGGCATGATGGCATTTTCCAACTGTCAGTCTTTGTCAGAAGTGATCGTTCCATCAGGGGTGCAGATTTTGCCGGATTCTGCCTTTGCAGACTGCATTGCCTTGCAGCGAGTGACATTATCAGAAGGATTGACGAATATTTCTGTTGCTGCTTTTAAAAATTGTACGGCTTTGCAGGAAGTGCAGCTGCCAGATACTTTAGAAAGTATCAAATCCAATGCGTTTGAAAATTGCAGTTCCTTGCAGAGAATGCACTTTCCGGCAGCTGTTTCAGAACTCTCAGCCAATGCATTTTCGGGCTGTATTTCGTTGTCAGAAGTGACAGTTGCAGCAGAAAATCCATATTATACGGCAGTTGATGGGGTCTTGATGACAGCTGACCAAGAAACATTGGTTTACTATCCGTCGTGCAGTTCACAATCCGATTATACCATTCCGGAAACAGTAAAGACCATTGATAGCTATGCATTTCAAGATGCCATGCAGCTGCAATTTTTGACCGTTCCGGAAACAGTTGAAACGATAGAGCCGTATGCTTGTTATGATGCCAATTCTTTGAAAGAAGTGATGTTAAACGGTGCATCTGTTATTTCGGCATATGCATTTCAGTCTTGTGACCAGTTGGAAGCAGTTGTATTCGGCGATGGCGTGCAGGAAGTGCAGACGGGTGCATTTTTGGATTGTCCGTCTTTGAAAAGCATTATTTTGCCGAAAACAATTACAACAATTGAAGACTATGCATTTGGCTATCAAACAGACTCTGCGGAAGCAGGTACGTATTCTATGGTAAAAGGCTTTTTTATCTGCTTTTATAAATATACAGCTGGTGCATACTATGCAGCTTTGAATGGATTCGATTCACTTTCATTGGATGATGTGATTACGACCACAACCACAGCTGTTTCTGCGAATGTTACTACAACAACTGAAACCAAAACCGAAACAACAGCAAGCAATCAGACAACAGCAGCCGTTACAACAGCAGCACTTGAAACGACAAGCAAATTAGAAACAAGTCAAGCAACAGCGACAAAAGCAGAAACAACGGCAGTTGTCACCACCACAACAATCGCTGCAACCACAAATCGACCAGAAACCAGCATTGTTTCAACAACAACACCACAGTTTGGCACAACAACGACCACCACAACCCATCAGCACGGCGGAACGGCTACCACTATAACAACAGGTGTAACAACGCAGACAACAGCGGTTACAGGGCAGACAACGCAAGTTACAACGGAACTGAAAGGTGACTTGAACTTAGATGGACGACTTTCCATCGTAGATGCGATTCGGGTATTGACCTATTATGCAAAAATGGCATCCGGACAAGCAGCATATTTATATTCAGAAGACCCTGATGTAGAAGAAGCTGCAAAAAGACGGGTGGATATGGATGGAAATGGAAGAATTGATACGACAGATGCTGTTGAGATTTTAATTATTTATGCAAAGACTGCAGCTGGACAATTATAAAATAAAAATAGAACAAAATCTGATTTTTCTAAAAAAACGGATACACCAACCAGATTTTTTGGTTAGAATCCTGGTAAAATTGCAAAAAATAAATTGACTTTTGATGCAAGTTGCTGTATAATAAAAGCAGTTCATCCGTTTTTTATGAGATCAAATGGTACAGAAAGGAAAATCAGAATGAAACAGAAAAAACATGTTGGAAAACGTCTGCTTGCAGGATTGTTGGGAGCAGTGTTGTTGCAGACAGCAGTCAGCGTTCCATCCGGATTGCAGGCATCTGCTGCGGACGAAGTGGAGTATAATTATGCGAAAGCATTGCAGTATTCCATTTATTTCTATGATGGCAATATGTGCGGAACAGAAGTTGCCGAAAACAACCGCTATCAGTGGCGTGGCAACTGTCACACCTATGATGCACAAGTGCCGTTGCAGCCAATGGGAGAAGATAAAGTCGGCACGAACTTGTCGCAATCGTTCATCGACCAGTATCGGGACATTCTTGATCCGGATGGTGATGGCTATGTAGATGTTTCCGGCGGATTCCATGACGCTGGCGACCATGTAAAGTTTGGTATGCCGGAAAACTATGCCGCTTCTACCTTGGGCTGGGGCTATTATGAATTTCGGGATTCCTACAAAAAGACAGGACAGGATGACCATATTGAAACAATCTTGCGGTATTTTAACGATTATCTGATGAAGTGCACGTTCCGAGATGAAAATGGCGAAGTCGTTGCACATTGTTATCAGGTGGGTGATGGCGATATTGACCACGCTTATTGGAACTCTCCGGAAGTAGATACCATGGCAAGACCTGCCTTTTTCCTGACAGGCGACAAACCGCAAACCGATTATGTTGCCTCAGCAGCTGCTTCGCTGGCAATCAACTATTTGAACTTTAAGGATACTGACCCAGACTATGCAGCACAGTCTTTGGACTATGCAAAAGCACTGTTCCAGTTCGCAAAGAGCCATGAAAAGCAGCTGAGTGACAATGCAGATGGCCCGAAATCCTATTATGTATCTTCCAAGTGGGAAGATGATTACTGCTGGGCAGCAGCATGGCTGTTTAAAATCACTGGCGATGAAAGCTATTTGCAGGAAATTTACCCGTACTATGATTACTATGCAGCACCGTGCCATGTATATTGCTGGAATGATATGTGGAACGGTGTGCAGTGTATTTTAGGCGAAATTTCAGAGGATAAGCCTGCCAAGGAAGGCGAGCACGTTTATCCGCAGTTTATTGAAAAGTACAAGGAAGCTGCTGAAAAATCGCCCTATGAAGAAATGGATTGCTGGGCATCCGTTGCAAAGGCAATCACCACTTATATGACAGGCGGTGTCGGAACGATTACACCGGCAGGCTATTTCTGGTTGAATACCTGGGGCTCTGCCCGATATAATACTGCTGCACAGCTGTGTGCACTGGTTTATGACAAGTACAACAACAATGGAAAACCATCCGAATACAGCGAATGGGCAAAAGAACAGATGCAATATTTGATGGGCAACAATCCGATGAATCGGGCTTATATTGTCGGATATAGCGAGAATGCTGCAAAGTATCCGCATCACCGTGCAGCTTCCGGCTTAACCAGAGCAGAAGATACCAGAGAGCAGCGTCATGTTTTGTATGGTGCATTGGTTGGTGGGCCGGATGCCTCCGACAAGCACAATGATGTTACCGCAGACTGGATTTATAACGAAGTAACCATTGACTATAACGCAGCCTTTGTCGGTGCAAGTGCGGGATTGTATGCATATTTCGGCGATGACTCCATGCAGGTAACGCCAGATTTCCCACCGAAGGAAGAAAACAACGGAGAAGAAGGCGGCGGTAATAACTACTGGGTTGAAGCATTTGCAGTCAATAACCCGTGTGCAGGCGGAGCAGGAACAACAAAGATTTCTATGAAAGTCATGACCGATTCCATTACGCCGAGAACAGATGTTACGATTCGTTATTTCTTCAATACAAAGGAAATGACCGATCCAAGTTTGGTACAAGCAACAGAATTGTATGACCAGGCTGCAACGGAAGCAGCACCAGCAGACGGCGTAATTTCTGGGCCGTTCCAGTATGATGCATCCTATGACCCGAATATCTATTATTTTGAAGTGGCATGGGATGGCTATACCATTGCAAATTCCAACAAGAAATATCAGTGCTCGGTTGGCTTGTACTATGGCGATCAGTGGGATGCCTCCAACGACTGGAGCTATCAGAATTTGCCAGTATTGACCGATTCGGAAATGTTCGGCGATGGCAATGAAGTCAAGAGTGATTATATTTGTGTTTACGCTGGCGGTGAACTGGTTGGCGGTACAGAGCCGAACGGCAGCACACCAAAACCAGCAGAAACAACAACATCCACAACAACAGCTACCACTACAACAACCACAACCACGACTGTAACAAATGCAACAACCACAGAATCTGAAGTTTCTACAACTTCTGCAACAGAAGTTACCACTACAGAATCCAAGCCAGCTACTACAACATCTCTGACAGAAGCAACTACTACAGAATCCACAACCACAGTGACAACAGAAGCAGGTGCTGAAATTTATTATGGAGATGTGAATCAGGATGGCGTTGTCGATTTGGCGGATGCAATTGTTATGAATAAGGCATTGGCAAATGTCATTACATTGTCAGAATCCGCCGGAAAATGTGCAGATTGCTATGATGATGGCATCCTTGATGATAAAGATGCAACCATTTTGATGCGGTTTGTCATTGGGAAAATCAACGATGTGCCATCTAAAGAATTGTAAGATTTCGAATTTTGCAATTCATCGCAAAAAAGAAGGGAATCATTCAACATGAAAACAGAACATCTGACAGAAGTCAAGCAAATTTTAAAGCAACATCAATTCAAAAAGTTATTTTCCGGTGATACAGAAAATACGTTTATCCAATTTTTCCGGTATTGTTTTGTTGGCGGTTTCGCAACGGTAGTAGACTGGGCATTGTCCTCGCTGCTGTTTTATCTGGCCTTTTCCGGTTCTGGCTATGCAGCTCTCTGCAATGGCTTGTCATTCGTTGCCGGATTGCTGGTCAACTATTTTCTTAGTACATTCTGGATTTTCAAGCAATCCAAAATGCAGAACCGCTTTTTAGAGTTTCTCTCGTTTGCGGCGATTGGCGTTGTGGGATTGCTATTGACCATCGGCATTACAAAGGGATTTGCTTGGGCGTTGGCAGATGTGACAAGCTTGTATCAGATTTTGAGCAAGGTAGTTTCCACAGCAGTGGCATTCTTCTGGAACTTCTTCGCAAGAAAGTACCTGCTGTATACCAAGAAAGAAGCATAAGAATCTATATTTTTTAAAATTGACGGAAAGAAAGGTGTGAAGCGATATGAAACTGTTGTTTATTGGTGCGACCCATGAAGTCACCGGCAGCTGTACCTATCTGGAGGCGTGTGGAAAACGCATCTTGATTGACTATGGCATGGAGCAGGGAAGAGATGTCTATGAGAACATCCGTGTTCCCTGTGCTCCATCGGAAATTGACTATGTATTCTTGACCCATGCCCACATTGACCACTCTGGCTTGCTGCCGCTGTTGTATGCAGGCGGATTCCGTGGGGAAATTCATGCCACACAGGCAACCGTTTCACTTTGCCAGATTATGCTGCGAGATAGTGCCCACATTCAGGAATTTGAAGCAGAGTGGCGAAATCGAAAGGCAAAACGCAGCGGTGGCGATATCTATACACCGCTTTACACCATGCAGGAAGCGTTAGGGTCGCTGGAACACTTCGTTCCGCATCCTTATGGAGAGAAAATTTCCATTGCAGATGGCATTACGATCCGGTTTTTGGATGCTGGACATCTGCTCGGATCGTCCAGTATTGAAATTTGGCTGGAGGAAAACGGTATCAGTAAAAAGCTGCTCTTCTCTGGCGATATCGGGAACTTCCATCAGCCGTTGATTCGTGATCCACAGTATGCCGATACTGCGGATTATGTTATCATGGAATCCACCTATGGCAATCGCCTGCACGAAAAGCCAAAGAATTATATTCAAGATTTCGTGCAAATTCTGCTGGAAACCTTCCAGCGGGGCGGAAGCGTCATTATTCCATCGTTTGCCGTGGGTAGAACGCAGGAATTGCTGTATTTTCTAAAGCAAATCAAAGACCAGAATTTGCTTGGGAAGTATCAGGATGTCCCGATTTATGTAGATAGTCCGCTTGCCATTGAGGCGACAGAAATCTTTCAGCGAAACAAGGAGAGCTGCTTTGATGAAGAAGCCCTTGCCTATGTGCAGCGTGGAGAAAATCCCATCGGGGTATCTGGGTTGCGGACGGCTGTCACCAGTGAAGCCTCTATGGCAATCAATGCAGATACTCGCAGTAAGATTGTGATTTCTGCGAGCGGTATGTGTGAAGCAGGACGGATTAAGCATCACTTGAAGCACAACCTCTGGAAGCCGGAAAATACGATTTTGTTTGTCGGCTATCAGGCTGTCGGCACATTGGGGCGGCGATTGCTGGAGGGTGCGAACTATGTGACACTGTTCGGCGAATCGGTAAAAGTTGCTGCACAGATTCGGCAGTTGCAAGGCATGAGTGGTCATGCTGACCAGAAAGGGCTGGAACTTTGGATTCAGCACGTGCAGCAGGTGAAAAAAGTCTTTGTCATTCACGGAGAAACAACCGCTGCAGATACATTCACTGCATTGCTGAATGAGCAGGGTATTTCTGCTTATGCACCCTATAGCGGAACAGAATTTGATGTGGCAAGTGGGCAGTTCTTGCATGAAGCAGAGCCGGTTTATCTGGAAAAGCCGAAGTCTGTAAAGGCATCTGCAACCTACGACCGCCTGCAAATTGCATTGGATCGTGTTACTGCTTATATTCAGAATGCACGTGGCTACTCCAACAAGGAATTGGCAAAGATGGCAGACCAGCTGACTCAGCTGTGCAACAAGTGGGAACAATAACAGGCTGTAATTGAATTTTGATACACGCAACACCGCATATTTTTGTGCGGTGTTGTTGATTTGATAAGAAAATAGGAGGACAAATACCATGGAACAGACGATGTTAGAAGCAATGATGAGCAGAAAAAGCATTCGGAGTTATACCGACCAAATGGTATCTGATGCGGATATCGAGAAAGTGTTGAAGGCTGGACAGTATGCTGCAAACGGCAGGGGTCAGATGGCAACAAAGTTTGTTGTTGTCAAGAATCGGGAAATTCGGGATGAACTTTCTAAGATGAACGCTGATATTATGGGCACAACCAGTGACCCATTTTATGGAGCACCAGTTGTTATTTGGGTGTTGGCTGACCGGAATGTGCATACTTATGTAGAAGATGGCAGCCTTGCCATTGGCAATATGCTGTTGGAAGCACATGCATTGGGACTGGGTGCTTGCTGGATTCATCGGGCAAAGGAAATGAGCGAATTGCCGGAGGGCAGAGCATTGCTGCAAAAATGGGGCGTTTCTGATGATGAAATCGGTGTTGGATGCTGCATTTTGGGCTATGCAAAGGGCGAACAGCCAGAAAAGAAGCCAAGAAGAAACGACCAAATTATCGTTGTAGAATAACGCAATTTTTTTCACGCCGTAGGCGAACTGCGGTCGAGCTGGCTCAGCTCGGCGAGGTGGTTTGTTAAGGAGGGCAAGCTGCCCTCCTTAACGAAGGTTTTGATGAAACGCAACGGAAATCTAAGAAAAATCGAAATAGAATCGCAATTGCCTTCAAAATCAGAAGGTTGTAATGAGATACAAGGTTTCAGGGGCAATTGCGATTCCCAAGGCAAGCTGGGGATGTGCCCCAGCTTTGCCGAACCGTACGCAGGAGGTTTTCCGAAGAGCAAAGCAGATTATTTTCCCCAGAGCACCCCCAGCACATATAGTAAAATCATGAAAAAAACGTAAAAAAATATCGATTCTCTTGACAACCGCCATCAAAAGTAGTATAATAAGATTCCATGATGTGATGTCATGCTTTCAGAAAATAACAGGACTACTGTCTGCCTCAAGGCGGATGGGCTGCTGTATTTTATTGCGATTCTTCGGAATCGGTAAAAACAACAGAAAGAGGTGAAACTACATGAAAAAGGGACTGCACCCGACTTTTGAAAAGACCACCATCACTTGTCACTGCGGCAACGTAATGGAAACCATGTCCACCAAGAAGGACATCAAGGTTGAAATCTGTGCAAAGTGCCACCCGTTCTTTACCGGTAAACAGAAGCTGGTAGATACTGGCGGACGTGTTGACCGTTTCAAGAAGCGGTTTAA
>OIDL01000520.1_pt1 | contig 16391 bp, 7 predicted proteins | sample 1581611 | NCBI WGS metagenome assembly OIDL01 (sample SAMEA3882516, study PRJEB24775) | human gut metagenome | biome: human-associated habitat; feature: intestine environment; material: feces | place: Netherlands | collected 2009/2010 | reverse complement strand
TGCGGACGGTATAGAGATTCATGCGGTTGGTGCCTGCACCAATGACACCGCGCAGACCACCGGTACCGAATTCCAGATCACGATAAAAACGATCCGTGATGGCCTCGTCATTCCCGGCCACGCTGACAAGCTCCGCTTTAATAGCATCGTCCAAATCCGGCTGGGCCAGCCAGCGGTCATACAGTTCCTTCGCGTTGCTCATGCTTTTCTCCTTTACATGACACATTACAGGGCAGCCACTATACGGCAGTCGCTGTGTATTCTTATTATGGATTACTTTTCCACTTTTTGCAAGTACCAAATCTTCGCCGGGACCTCACCGAAATCTCCGGGCAGTGCCAATCCCAGCGTACAGCCGAGTAAAACAGGCTGCACAATAAATATACACCCTTCTCGCCCCCGCCCGCAACACCCCCGTTGGTAAAAACAGCATGGGACACATCGCCCACGCTCGCAGACGCGCGGCGCAATCAGAAAGCCGGACACGGTAGCCTTGTGGCTGCTGTGTCCGGCTATTTCTGCGTTATCTGTTCCTATCCGGCAGAGCTGTCAGCATGGCAGCAGCATTCCTGCAAGGATTTCTTTATTGGGTTGCCCCTTACTTTTTCACCATCTTTTTTACGCCCTGCAGCGGGTGGCCGTTGGCGATGGCAAGCATTCCCTCCGCCAGATTGGCCGGGAACATACCACAGCTGGACAGAACCGCCGCACGCAGTGGGGCATCCGCGCCAGACATGACCATCATTTTAAATGTCGGGTCGCTGTAGTCTGCCTTGCCGCCGAAGCTCTTGGCAATCGTAGCCTCGGTGCCCTTGAACATCTGCATCATAACGGCGGAAATATCCTTGAGCTCCATGGTGGAATGCTCCATCGTGAACGCGCCCTTTTTCGGCTCAGGGTCGCTTTGCAGGGGGCTGCCGCAGAGCGCTTCAAACTCGGCATCGGTGGGCAGACCCTGCAGCGTTTCGTACCAGCTGCCTTTTTGCCAATCGGGCGCGGCAAGGCTTACGCCGTCCACGGCCAATGCAGTGTGCAGACGAATATCCGCCACGGACGCGCCAACGCAGATCTCATAGCTGCCCATCGGCACCTTCCAGCAACCGTCACACCAGACGGCAAAGCTGCGGTCGTTCAGTTCAAAGCGTACCGTTTGGCTCTCGCCGGGCTGCAGGCTGACCTTAGCAAAGCCCTTTAATTCCTTGGCGGGGCGGTATAGACCATTTTGGGGCGGTGCAACGTACAGCTGCACGACCTCGGCACCGGCGGTGCAGCCGGTGTTGGTCACCGCAGCGGTCACGGTGCGCCCCTCGATTTTCAAATCGGAATAGGCAAACTGCGTGTAGCTTAACCCATAGCCGAACGGGAACCGCACCGCCTTGCCCGCTTTATCGTAATAACGGTAGCCGGCATACAGACCCTCTTTGTAGTGGGTGGTCTTTTTGCCAAAGGTGTCGCGGCTGGGTACATCATCGTAGCAAAACGGCCATGTTTCGGTCAGCTTGCCGCTGGGATTTGCCTTGCCGGTCAGCAGATTGGCGGCTGCCGCACCGCCCGCCTGACCGGGCAGACCCATATACAAAACCGCCTTGACCTTATCCAGCCACGGCATTTCCACAGCACAACCGCAGAACAGCACCACCACGGTGTTGGGGTTGGCGGCGGCGACCGTTTTAATCAGGCGGATATGTCCCTCCGGCATGGCCATGGTTTCGCGGTCAAAGCCCTCGGACTCGTAGATGTCCGGCAGACCCACGCAGACCACGGCGACTTTTGCCTGTTTTGCGGTTTCAGCGGCTTCGCGCAGACTTTCCTCGGTCACAGTGCCCTTGACATCGCAGCCGGCGGCAAACGGCACGCCGGGCATAGCGTCGCAGAGGGTGGTCAGCTGTGTGGGGTTGATGTGGCTGGAGCCTGCGCCTTGGTAGCGCATGGTGCGCGCCATCTCGCCGATCAGCGCAATGCCGCCCGCATCCAGCGGCAGAATGTTGTCCTCATTTTTCAGCAGTACTGCGCCGTTTTCGGCAATTTTCTGTGCCAGCGCGTTGTGGGCGTCCTTGTCAAAGGCGTGTCCCTTGGGGCGGCTTTCGCCCTTGAGGGCAAGGGCAATCACCCTTGCGGCGCAGGCGTCTACATCGCTTTCGGGCAGGGTGCCGTCCTTAACGGCGGCGGCGACCCAGTCCTCCATATAAGTGCTGCCGCCCGGCATGCTCAGGTCGCACCCGGCGTGCATGGCCTTGACGCGGTCACACAGCGCGCCCCAGTCGGTGACAACCAAGCCTTCAAAGCCCCAGTCACGGCGCAGAACATCGGTCAGCAGCCAGTGGTTGTCGCTGGCGTGGACGTTGTTGATGCGCGGGTAGCTGCACATAACTGTTTCGGGCTGGGCAGCCTTGATTACGGTTTCAAACGCGGGCAGGTACAGCTCGCGCAGGGTGCGCTCATCCACCTGGCTGTTGCCGTTGAACCGCTTGTACTCCTGATTGTTGGCGGCAAAATGCTTGAGGCTGGTGCCTGCGCCGGTGCTCTGCGCGCCCTGCACCCATGCCGCGCCCATCGCGCCCGCAATGCAGGGATCCTCGGAGAAATACTCAAAGTTGCGCCCGCACAGCGGGTTGCGCTTGATGTTGACGCCGGGTCCCAGCACCACGTCCACGCCGTAGGAAAGTCCTTCCTCACCGATGGCCTGTCCCTCGGCTTTCAGCAGCTCGGCGTCCCAAGTTGCGCCGCTCGTCACGGCGGTGGGGAAGCAGGTGGCAGGCTCGGACTCGTTGACACCCAGCATATCGGCGCCGTTTTTCTGGCAGCGCACGCCGTGGGGACCGTCGCTCATCGTAACGGCGGGGATGCCGTACTGCGCCATCGCCTTGCTGTGCCAGAAATCCGCACCGTTGCAAAGGCTGATTTTATCCTCCAGCGTCATTTTAGACAAAATATCCTGTACTTTTTTATCCATCGTGCTTACTCCTTGTCTGCTTGATTCATAACTGCCAGCACCTGCTCAAACAGCGGTTTGATGGAATCGCCGTAGGCGAGCAGCGCGGTGACAGGCTCGTTCTTTACATATTCCAGCATTGGGTTCGACAAGAATTCCGGCGCGTACTGCGCAAAAATTGCCTGTGCAGCCGGATGCTCCAAAATGATATGCAGCGGGGTTTCCAACGAATAGCGGTCTATTTCCAAGCTGGTTTCGGTGGCATACTCATAGCGATAGCTGCCGCTGCCCAAGGTCAGCGTTTCGGTCTGTTCGGGCAGGGTCAGCTCGGCGGTGGTGTTGACGGGTATCGTGGCATCCACCGTGATCTTGCCGCCCTCGCACCGCCACGCAATGGCAATTTTGCCGTAGACACTCTCGTATGTCAGCTCGGCGTGAGTGATGCCCTTGATAAACTGCGGGCGCAGGGCAAATTTCTTGTAACCGGGCTCCAGGATTTCAAGCCCGCACAGCTTGGTATACAGCCAATTTCCGATGGAGCCATAGGCGTAGTGGTTCAGGCTGTTCATGATGGCGGGGTTAAAGCTGCCGTCCGGGCGGATGGAATTCCAGCGCTCCCAGATGGTGGTGGCACCCATCTTGACCTCATACAGCCAACTGGGGTCGTCCTCCTGCAAAAGCAGCCTGCCGGCAAGGTCGTGCCTGCCGTTTTCGGACAGGGTCAGGCAGGCAAACGGTGTGCCGATAAACCCGGTCAGCAGATGCGTTTTATGCGCACCGATGTTCTTTTCCAGCGCGTCCAAAAGGCGCGGGCGGAACTCGTCCGGCACCATGTCAAAGTGCAGCGCCAGGATCAGGGCGGTTTGCGTTTCGCTGACAAGACGCCCGGTGGGGGTCACATACTCGGCGCGGAATGCCCGCACAAGCTCCTCACGGCGGCGGCTCCAGCGGCGCGCGTCCTCGGTGTACTGCAAAACGGCGGCGGTATCCGCAAGGATCTGCAAACTCCACGCAAAGCAGACATTGGCGGTAAAGTAGTCGTCGGTCGCGCCCTTGCGCTCATCCCCCAAGGCATTCGCCTCGGCGTCCAGCCCCAGCCAGTCGCCGTACTGGAAGCCCGTCTGCCACAGCCCGTTTTCGCCGCACTGGCTTTCGATAAACTCGCCCCAGTGCTTCATGCTGTCGTAGCTGTGCTGCAGAATGCGCTTGTCGCCGTAGGCGCGGTAGAGTGTCCAGGGCAGCACGGTCACCACATCGCCCCAGAACGCCGCGCCGTCCTGCTGGTTGCCCATAATGTTCGGCACGACCTGCGGCATACTGACATCGGGCCCCAGTTCACTGGCCAAGTCACGAAGCCACTTGGTCATAAACGGCATAATGTTCTCATTGAACGCCGCCGTGGGGCAGAACGCTGTCACATCGCCCGTCCAGCCCAAACGCTCGCTGCGCTGCGGACAGTCGGTGGGGATATCCAAAAAGTTATCCCGCTGGCTCCACTGGATGTTCTGCTGCAAACGGTTCACCCGCTTGTCAGAGCAGGTAAAATGACCGGTCTGTACCAAATCCGTCGAGAGATGGCACGCCGTAAACTGCACGTTCTGCCCGTATTGCAGCCCCTCCACGCAAATATAGCGGAAGCCGTGCCATGTAAAATGAGGGTGCAGCGTCTGCTTGCCGCCGCTCAAAATATAGGTGTCGGTCGCCTTCGCCCAGCTGAGGTTTTCGGTGTAGAAGTTGCCGTTTTCGTCCAGCGCTTCGGCGTGGCGCAGGGTAAGCTTCTGCCCCTTGTCACCGTAAATTTCCACCTCGACCCAGCCGGTCAGGTTCTGCCCAAAGTCAAAGAGGTGGTCACCGTTGGGAGCAGTAAATTCCTTGACAACAGGCACCCTTTGCAGGCAGCGGACCGGCTCGTTCTCCTGCCCGACGAGGGTGTCAAAGCCGTAGTCAAACAGTCTGGCGGGCTGCGGTGCGGCGGGGTCTGCCGTAAAATCCTGCGTTTCGCCATCGTAAATTTCCGCAGCCTGCACCGCACCGGTCGTGCAAAGCCAGCTTCCATCGGTACCGAGCCATTCCTCATGCCCGTCCTCATAGGTGATGCAAAGCGCTGCCAGTGCGGCGGTGGTGTCGCCGTAGTGGTTGGGCTGCGGCATAAAGCCGAGCTTGCCCTTGTACCAGCCGTTCGCCAGCGTCAGCGCCACACGGTTTTTGCCGCTGTGCAGCGTTACGGCGCAGGTCTGGTACTGCAGACGCTTGCGATAGTTCGTCCAGCCAGGGTGGAAATAAGTGTCATCCACAGGCTCGCCGTTGATCTCCGCCTCATACACACCCAAGGCGGTTGCGTAGAGACGCGCTTTTTTGACATTGCCCTGCACGACAAAGTCCTTATACAGCACCGGGCTGACGGGGCTGGCTTTGTCCGGCGCGTGGGTGATCCACTGCGCCTTGCCCTCAAACGCGCTGCCGTTCAGCAAGCCTGTTTCAAACCGGCTTGTGCCCTCGGCGGTTTCGCCGTGGTTGTCCCATACCGTGACCGTCCAGTCGTACTCGGTGCGCGGGGTCAGGTTGGGACCAAGGTACTCGTTCAGAACACTCTGCGTACTCGCCACCGTGCCGGAATCCCACACAACATCCCCGCCCTGCACGATTCGCAGTCGGTAGGACGCCTGCACGGTGTCCTGTTGGTCGCTGTCCAGCTTCCAGCCAAAGCGGGGCTGCGCCTCGTCCAAGCCCAGCGGTTCGCGTTTGTATTCTGTTGTTAAATCGTACAATTTTAGCATTAAAGCCCGTCTTTCTTACTTCACCGTCAAATCCACATATTGCGGCTCGTACCCTTCTGCCGTGACCGTGACGCGCACCTTGCCCGGCTCGGTTCCGGCACGAATGACAGCCAAAGCGCGTCCGAGCCATGTGGTGTGGCTGCTGCCGAGGTAGGTTTCCTCCGTCTGTGTTGCAGCACTGCCGAGGGCCTGTAAGGCAGCCGGACCTTCGATTCCCAGATGAACCTTTGCGTTGGCGCACGGTTTCCAGATGCCTGCCGCATCGGTCAGCGTGATGGGGATAAAACAGAGTGATTGACCGTCTGCGCGCAAGGTCGTTTTCTCCGGGGAAAGATGCAGCCGGGTTTTCTGTCCCGCTGTCTGCAGTGTGGTTTCTCCAAGGGCGTTTCCGCTTTTATCCAGTGCCACGGCTTTCAGTGTGCCGGGTCGGTAGGGCAGCTTGAAAATCGCACGGAATTTCTTTGTGCGCTTTTTGCCAACCTTCTTATCATTGCAGTACAGCGCCACAAATTCTGCATCGCTGTACACTTCCACAGTGGCTTTCTGCCCCTCACATCCGGGCCACGTCCAGCTTTCCACGGCGTTCGTCATACGCCACGCGCTGCCCGTCATTTTTCTGCCGTTCCAGTTGACCGGGCGCACACCCAAGTAAGGTGCTTTGCGCAGGCTCCACACCGCCTGCTGGAAATAACTTTCCGCTGTAATGTTTCCCGTTAAATCAATCGCACCGCTGCCCGCCGCAATCGGCAGACCCGGCGTATCCTGCGGGATCATCTGACCAATGCCCGCTTCGCCCAGATAATCAATGGCCGCCCATGCAAAATCGCCAATCAGCGCTGTATGCTTTTGCACCTGCGCCCAGTTGTACGGCAGCTCGCCAATAATCGTCTCGCTGCCCACCATCAAGCGATTCGGATAGTTTTTGCAGTCGTCCTCATAGCGGGAAGCCGCATAATTCAAGCCGAGAACATCCAGCTTTTCCGCCACATCGCGGCAGCCAACATCGCCTTTTTTGCCCTTGCTCATGTAGAACATCAGCGGACCGAGATTCTGCGTGACCATGTTGAAGAACGCAGAACCTGACTCTTTCTTTTTCTCCTCCGGCTGCTTGGGCGGCAGCGGCTCCGGCTTGTAGGAACCGCTTTCTTTATACACGCCAATGCCTTTCTGTGCGTAGACGTTCAGCAGCACATTGATGCCCGCTGTCACGGGGCGGGTATCATCCAGCGCGTGGACAAATCGGGTCAGCTTGTCAGCCGTTTCCACACCCTGCGGGAAAGCCGTTTCCGACACCTCGTTGCCGATAGAATACAGAATCACGCTGGGATGGCTGTAATCCTTGGCAATCATAGTGGTCAAATCATCCTGCCAGTTTTCGGCAAAAATGCGGGAATAGTCATGGTAGGTCTTGGGTGTGTACCAGCCGTCAAAGGCCTCATCCATGACATACATACCAAGGCGGTCACAGGCATCCAGCAGGGCGCGGCTTGCCGGGTTATGGGCGCAGCGCACGGCGTTGTAACCCGCCTTTTTCATAATGCGGATGCGGCGTTCCTCGGCATCGGCAAAGCCACAGGCACCCAAAATGCCATTGTCGTGGTGGATACAACCGCCGCGCAGCTTGACTGCCTTGCCGTTGACGCACAGACCGGTTTTTGCGCTCCATGTCAGTGTGCGGATGCCGAACGGGACGGATTCCTCGTCGTTTTCGGTCTTGACCACGCAGGTGTACAGGTTCGGGTGTTCGGCATCCCACAGCTTAGCCTGCGGGATCTCGATGACCCCCGGCGCACCCTTTGCCACGCACTGCGCACCATCCCAAATTTCCACCGCCGCGTGTTCGGTTTCGGTCTGCACCTCAACTACGGCGGGAGCAATCGACACCGTGCGGATCTTTACCGGGCGCACGCCGTCTTTCGGCTTTACCATCAGATGCACAGGGCGGTAGATGCCGCTGCCCGTGTACCAGCGGCAGTTGGGTTCCAGACTGTTATCCACCGTGACGCGCAGGGTGTTTTCCCCGGCACGCACTTTTCCGGTGGCATCGGCGGTAAATTCCGTATAGCCGTAACGGTGTTCGGCAATTTTTTCGCCGTTCAGATAAACGACCGCATTCTGATACACGCCCTCAAACAAAAATGTCAGTGCCTCATTCAGGTGCTCCCCCGGCAGAGAGAACGTCTTTTCATAGGCATATTTCCCGCCCGGAAAATAGCCGCAGTCCTTGCCGTTTTGGCAGTTTTCCTGCCGGGGTTCCTCCAGCATGGCATCATGGGGCAGATGCACGGTGCGGCAGCTTCCATCTGCCTTGTAAAAGCGCCAATCGGCGTTAAAATCCAATATCATAATAGCTCCCTCTTACGCAAAACGGGGTGCATCGGTCGGATGCACCCCGCAGTTTTATTTTACGATGCGGATAAAAGCCAAGTCGTTGGTGACAAGCTCTGTCTTTACGGTGAGTTTGCCATCCGCATATTCATACGGAGCCGGGGCGTAGTCCACTGCACTTTCATCAATGACCTGCTGTACCTGCGCCGGGGTCATGTCCTCCGGCTCACCCATTGCCTGCCAGCACTTCAGCGGGTTGCCGTGTTCCTCGTCGATGCGGCAAAGCTGCACGCTCTGCGGCTTTGCGTCCAGTTCGACCTCGATCTCCACCGGGGTGGCCGGGGTGCTTTGCCCTGCAAAGTGGTGCAGGTTCTGTTTGGTAGCCAGCACGGTAAGCTGTGTGTCGGCAGCATCGCGGAATGCTGCCACACTCACCTCGCCGTCCAGTGCGCCGGGCAGCTCCAGCCGTTTATCCCCGGCCTGCCCCAGCAGGCGCAGTGCGTGGAAAAGCGGTTTTGCGATACCGTGCTGGGTCACAAGACCATACCCGCCGTGAAATTCCTCCGGGAAGGGGTGAATTTCCTCAAAAATATCGCTGAAGCACCAGATGCTGGATCCGTCGATGAAATCCTCAGCACTGAGAGCCGCGCGCACATCGTAGGCGGCTACCTTACGGGTATCGTTACCGGGCGCGCCAAAGGTTGCGCAGCCGTTCCATTCGGTATAGTATACCGGCAAACCGTCAGCCTGCTTCTGTACCTGCTCGGCGGCATCGCGCAGCAGATCGCGATTCAGGTCATCCGTCTCGGTGTTGTCGGGCATCGTGCGGCGGAACATCGGCAGCAAGCCATCCTCCGGCTTTAAACCGGCAAACAGCTGGGTAAAATCGACCTTGTATTCCGCTTGAATCTCCGCAGTGTCCTTCATGTGATCCGCGTCTTTCTGGTCACACACCTCGCTGATGGGATCTCCTGCATACTGATGGGTCGTGATGAAGTCCACCGGCGCATCATGGGCCTTGCAGTAGTCCACGAACGCCGCGACCCACTTGCTGTTGCTGGTGGCGGGACCGCCGACCTTCAGTTTATCATCCACTGCTTTGACAGCCTTGGCGGTGATTTCATACAGACGGAAATAGTCCTCTTGCGTGCCGTCAAAGAACGGAGTTTTCAAGTCCGGCTCGTTCCAGACCTCAAAGAACCATGTTTCCACTTCCTCTTTGCCGTAGCGGTTCAGCAGAAAACGGACAAATTTCTGAATATACGCCTGCCACTGTGCCTCATCCTTCGGCGGGGCAATGCATGGTTTCCAGTAAAAGGTGCCGCGTGTCGGGCGCTTGGCCATCGGGCTGGGCATGAAGCTCAACTCCACAAAGGGCTTCATGCCGGCTTTCAGCACATTGTCATAGACCAGTCCCGGCAGGCGGAAGCTATTCTCATAGAACGGCACCTGCTCGGAGCCGGGCATCGGCATGACCGTGGACATGGTGTCATAGGTATGCATATCATCGCTGAAAATACCGTGGAAACGCACCCGTTCAATACCCAGTTCGTCATGGATCTGCTTGAGCTGCTCACAGTAATCGGTGCGCATTGCCATGGCTGCATGACCGCTGCCGACGCAGAACTGCCAGTGCTTATGGAACGGCTTTGCAGGTGCATTTGCGGGAATCGTGAATTTCATGATCTTATTCCTCCGACTTTTGTGTATGCCGCTTGGCAACTTCCGCACGCATGGCGGGAAGTTTTTCCTCCAGATCGAAGCCGCGGAAAATCAAGAACATGCCCACATTCAGTACGATGGGCAGATAGTTGGAAAATGCGTAGATAGCATAGCGCATCGAGGTTGTGGCCGCGCTTAGGGTGGAATCGTAGGAGCCAATCATCAGGAACAGTGCCAGAACCAGCGCACCCAGACCGCCGCCGACCTTGTTGCCGAAGCCAATCGCACCGGAAGAGACGGCCACCAACTTTTTATCATATTTGTACTCATTGTAATCGACCGCCATTGCCAACAGAACGCCGTACAGGCACATCAAAGGGATCTGTAAAAAGCTGCCTACCAGACCGGAGCCGATGTACGCTGCCAGATTGGTCGGCACAAAGCAGCGCACTGCGCAGGAAGCTGCGTACCCCAGCAGACCCAGATTGATGGTTCCCTTTACGCCCAGCTTTTTGATGATGGGGTTGGACAGTGCGAAGCCTAAAAACGTGGAGAGCAGACCGGCCGAACCGGCAATGGCTACCAGATTATCATTGCCGAAAATCCACTTGCAGTAGTAGGCGCCGGACGACGCGGCGATGGCCGAGGAAACCGCTGTAATCAAGTTGAACAGCAGCACGATGACCCAGTATTTGTTGCCGAACAGGCACTTGACTGCCGTAAGGAATTCAACGGGTTCTTCCTCCGGCTCTGCTGCTGCGGTGTCATCCTCGACCACTTTACGCATAGCCTTGCTGCCGTTGGCGTAGCAGATGAGCAAGCTCAGCAGAACGATCAGTGCAATGACCGCGCCGTACTTGATCCACGCCGCCTGCGTGCCGCCCAGCATATTCGTGACGGGAATCGTTGCGATGGCAATGACCATGCCGGAAGCATAGCTGCCGACCGCACGCAGAATGCCCATGTTGCCGCGCTCCTGCTGGCTCCTGGTGCGCACGATCATGGTTGCCGCAAAGGGTGTGGCAATCATTGTGTAGATGACCGCCGTAATCAGCAGGTTTGTCACCAGTACGTAAGCGACAGCCGGAATCTGACCGGCTTCGATGGGAACCGTGAACATCATTACCGTGATAACCGCGGCCGGGACCGCCATACGAAGCATCCACTTGTAATACTTCATATTGCCGCCCTTGGAGTGATCGATGATATTGCCGAACCAGATGTCCGTCAGCGCATCCACGACCTTGGCGATGACCATGACCACACCCACGGAGCCGACTGCAAGCCCGACTTTATCGGTGTAGAAGTATTGCAGCTGACCTACAAGGTTTGCCATAAGGCCCAGACCCAACTGGCCGGAGAAGTCCGCAAGATAGTCGCGCTTGCGCATTACAAGCGCTGCGCCGTCCTTATCCACAGTGGGGCGTTCTTTTTTACCAAATGCCATATTGTCTTCCTCCTGTTTTTCGGGAACTCTTCCCGTGTTTCTGAATTCAGTATAGCATCTGCCGCTCCGTGCATATTGCATTATTTGACTTGATATTGTAAAATCAAATTATCAATCTGTGGGAGGTCTGCTCCGTGGATACCGCACGCTATATCCGCATCACCAATCTCTGTATGTTGTTTTTCCGGGCCGAGGGGATCGCATTTTCCCTATACGACAAACGAGATACCTGTCACCTGCAGTACCCGGAGGAGCCGCAGCGCAACACAGCTGCACTGTTTGCTGGCCGTGACCCTGCACGGACGCTGGACATCTGCACCACCCCCAGCCATGCAGGCTATGCTTCCATCCGGATCAAGGGCGGCTGGCGGATCGTTATCGGCCCTGTCTATAACGCAAGGCTCAATGAAAGCCTTGTGGATGCCTTTATGGCAGAAAATCAAATCCCGGCCGCGCAGCGCCACGCAGCCGATACAATTCTGGAGGCCGCGCCAAATCTGAGTCTGCTGGAATTTTTCGACAAGGCCGCGTATCTCTACTACTGCATGGACGGTGAAATCCTTGACCCGTCCGTCTACTTTGATTTGACGAACGACCGCGACAGCTTTACTGTTGGCCGCGATACCGTCGAGAACCTGCTGGAGCGCAAGGAAAATGAGAAATTCCACAACAGCTACCAGTGGGAATTGATGTTTTACGATTTGATTCGGCAGGGCGACCCGGAGAGGTTAATGGCTTTTCTGATGCAGGATAGTTCAACCCGGCTGGGCCACGGCACAATGGCTGATACCCCGCTGCGGCAGGCAAAAAACATTTTCATCGGCTGCATCACTAAAATCGGTATGATGTCCGCCATCCCTGCCGGAATGGACGTCGAACTAACCTACCAGCTGATAGACAGCTATGTGCTGGACTGTGAGCGCGCCGCGACAGTGCCGGAAATTGATCGTTTACAATTAAGCGCTGCCTTGGATTTCTGCCGCCGCCTCGGAGAAATGCGCCTGCCTGCGGGTATCAGCCGCGAGGTATACACCTGTATGTCCTACATCCGCAATCATGTGAACACCCCTTTGAGCCTTGACGATGTGGCTGCCTCTATCGGGCGCAGTGTGTCCTACACCGGGAATCTCTTTAAGAAAGAAACCGGTCAGACATTGGGCAATTATATTGCGGAATGTCGGCTGGAAGAAGCCAAAAGCCTTTTGTATTATACCGATATGACGTTGGCCGAAATCAGCAGCTACCTCTGCTTTTCGAGCCAGAGCTATTTTCAGAACGTATTCAAAAAAGAATATGGTGTTACCCCGATGCAATATCGCAGGCAACACCATACCGAATCATGATATTCTGTTGTTTTTGATTACATCCGCATACCAGTAGAACGAATCCTTCGGGATGCGCTGTTGGGTCTGATAGTCCACATACACAAGACCAAAGCGCTTATCGTAGCCCTCCGCCCACTCAAAGTTGTCCATGATGGACCAGTAGAGATACCCAGTCACCGGGATGTTCTCGTCCACGGCACGCTGTAAACCTGCCAAATAGCGCTTGACAAAGTCGATGCGCTGGGGGTCATGCACTGCGCCATCGCTCATGACGAAGTCTATGTTTGCCATACCGTTTTCCGTGACGATAATGGGCAGATGGTAGCGCTCCGTCAAGAAACGTGCCGCCCAGTACAGAGCATCCGGCGTAATGGGCCAGTCCATTGCCGTGCGGGGCATACCCGGCACAACGGCGGGGTTGGGACCCATGTACTCCTCATAGTTGGAGGCATTGTAGCAGTTAAAGCCGAAGAAGTCCAGCGGCTGGCAGATGACCTTCAGTTCCTCCGCCGTGAAGAATGGCTGCAGACCCGCCGGGACACAGCCGAGAACGGCCGGGTCTGCCCACCAGTTGAAATGCGAGAAGAATGCCTGCTCCGGGAACATCCGGGTGCGGGCTTTTTCTATGTCATCCGGCGATTCGTTCTCCGGCAGGTAGACACTGCCGTTCAGCGCCATACCGATTTTCGGGGCCAGCTTGGCGCGGCTGCGCAGCACGCGAACCGCCTTGCCGTGGGCCAGCAGCACATTTTTTGTCATCGCCGCCAGCTTGTTCATCATCACGGCGGGTTGCTCCTGCATCAGGCTTTCAAACGGCGCGTGCGCCCCCGTAAAGTAGCCGTTGCCGATGAAGGTCGTCGGCTCATTGACGGTGAACCAGAACCGCACCCGGTCGGACAAGGCATCCGCCACTACACGGGCGTAGTTGGCGAAATCATCACTGATTTCCGCATTGTACCAGCCGCCTTTTTCGTGCGCCCACATGGGCAGATTCCAGTGGAAAATCGTCACCATCGGCTCAATGCCCGCTGCTTTCAGTTCGTCCACCAAGTCGCTGTAAAAGGCAAGACCCTTGGGGTTGACCGTGTCGGGACCGGACATCACGCGCGGCCAGCTGACGGAAAAGCGATACGCCTTGACGCCCAGCTTTTTCAGCAGCGCTACATCCTCCTTATAGCGGTGGTAGTGATCACAGGCGATATTACCGTTCTCGCCGTGCTTGACATGCCCCTCGCTCAAAGCATCCCAGATACCGGGAACCTTGCCGTCCTCATTGTAGGCACCCTCAATCTGGTAAGCAGCACTGGCCGCACCCCAGAGAAAATTCTTCGGAAAGCCCATCTTGTTTCCCCCTTTATAGTTCTGCAAGCCGGTCATACAGCCCCTGCAGAATTGCACTCAGTTTTACTGTGTCGGGGATGACTTGAATCATGCCCACCGACAGAATATCATTCAGCTTGCGGTACACCATGAAGTTCAGTGTTTCTTTCGGTATCATATCGAACATACCGTTCGTGAATTGATTTACGATTTCTTTTGCGCGCGGATTTTCAAGAATTTCCCCAATTGTGCTTTCACCGTTCAGGGGATAGGGGTTCTTACCCTCTATCATCAGCGGGGCTTGTGCCAAAATGTCCTCCGCCGACAATGCCAGATACAGCGTGTGCGCCCCGATAGGCTGCACCCACTTATCCATTCGTGCGTCATAGCAGCGCAATGCCTTTTTGCTGACCGATACATTCACAACTGTTTCCTCACCGGGGGCAAGGCGCACCTTGGCATATCCCACCAGTGTGCGGTCGGGGCGCAGCATATGGGGCTTTTCCTCGCGGGTATAAAGCTGTACGACCTCGCTGCCGGGGCGGCTGCCGATGTTTTTTACCCGCACAGGCACATGCAGTGTTTCCTGTGTGCGCATATCCCAGCGGAAGTCATTTTCACACAATTCCACAGAAAAATCCGTGTAGCTCAAGCCGCATCCAAACGGATACTGCACAGCTAACTTGCGCTTTGCATAGCTGCGGTAGCCCACAAACACGCCCTCACCGTAGTAGGCATCGTTGCCCTCACCGGGGAAGTTTGGGTAGGCGGGCGTGTCTTCGTAACGAATCGGGAACGTCACCGGCAGGCGGCCTCCCGGCTCGGCCTGCCCCGTCAGCAGACGTGTCGCTGCCACGCCGCCCATGCAGCCGGGAATGAAGATGCAAAGCACTGCATCCGCGTAAGGCAGCCAGTCCGCCATCTCTACCGGTCCGGAAATATTTAACAGCACGACGGTTTTCATGCCTTTCTGCTTTGCCTGCTTCAGCACCTCGGTCATGCGGGTGCGGTCTTGTTCCTCTACCGCCATGCTTTCGCGGTCCACATTTTCCCCAGCCGGGGCAGCCGCCGTGTACACCAGCGTGTCGGCATCGGTCCATTCCTCAAAGGCCGCCGCGCCGCGCAGTTTGCGGTATTCGTCCAGCACATTGCTGTGCAGGGCCGTCTCCACCGCCGTGGAGCCGCTGCCACACTCCAGTGTGTCGCGGCTGCGCGCCCCCCAGAACACAACACGCTGGGTCTCGGCCAGCGGTAGGACGCCATTCTCGTTTTTCAATAGCACCGCGCCGTCTTCAATGGTCCTGCAGGCGGTTTGCAGCAGTGCATCGGCGTCATACTGCGCGGGGATGCGGCGTTGATTTTGTTTGATCTCCACGATAAGCTGCAGGATATGGGTCACGCGGTCGTTCAGAACTTCCTCGGAAAGCCGCCCCTCCTGCACCGCCTGTTTGCAGGCGGTCATATCGTTTGGACCGGGCTGAATCAAATCCATACCCGCCGCCAGCGTACCTTCCTTGTTCTGCCCGGCTGCGCCCCAGTCGCTGACAATGGCGCCGTCGAAGTGCAGTTCCCCGCGCAGCAAATCTGTCAGCAGCTTTTTGCTATACGAGGTGAACTCTCCGTTCACGGCGTTGTAGGCGCTCATGATACACAGGACGTGACCATCCTCGATGGCTGCCTCAAACCCACGGGCATACAGTTCCATCATAACCCGTTTTGACAGGTTAGAGCTTGTTGTGTTGCGGTTCGTTTCCTGATTGTTTGCGAGGAAATGCTTGGCACAGGCCGCAATGCCGGCGCTCTGCATACCGCGTACAAAGGCTGCCGCGGTCTGAGCCACCAACTCCGGGTCCTCGCCGTACATTTCATAGTTACGACCGCCCAGCGGGTCGCGGGCAATATCCACGTTGGGACCAAAGCAGACATCCACCCCAGCGTCACGCAATTCCTGTCCGACCGCGTGGCCGATGGTCTCGGCTGTGATCGGGTCAAACGACGCGCCGATGTTGATGCCCGACGGGAAGCTGATATGCTGCCGACCGCCCGGACGGTATTTTGCCGCCTGCTCCACAAGGTCGGTCATCAGTGCATCGCCCTTGTACTTTGCCGCGGCCTCGTTGAGATCAACGCGGTTCAGTGCTACCATTTCCGGCGTGGCATACGCTGTACGCGGGTCATCGGCACGGCAGGGGTCTGTTAAGTAGTCCAGCACCACATGGGTGCCATTCAGCCCGGTCACGCCGTCCATCAGATAGATGGCGGGCACATCCATATCCGGGATAGGTCGTGTGTGGCAGGCGCGGTAGCACCCCACCATATCCAATTTTTCTTCCAGCGTCATCTCCGCAACCACCTGCGGGATGCTTTGTAAGTTGCTCAATTTTGCACGCATACAGTTTTCCTCCCTCTCGCGAATGAATTCTGTATCCAGTATAGCGTACCGTGGAATCTGCGTATTGTAATTTTCGTGATGCAATTGTAATTTTTGGCTGGCCATCGCAGGGAATGAATCAGAACCGATTCACTTTTTCGAGTCAAGATTTTTGGATGAATCAGAAGTGATTCACTCTTGAGAGCATATACGAATTTGTGCGGGTATC
>OIDL01000459.1_pt1 | contig 18067 bp, 13 predicted proteins | sample 1581611 | NCBI WGS metagenome assembly OIDL01 (sample SAMEA3882516, study PRJEB24775) | human gut metagenome | biome: human-associated habitat; feature: intestine environment; material: feces | place: Netherlands | collected 2009/2010 | reverse complement strand
CATCGGACTCGGACACGGCCGGCCCCGGATCCTGAATGACCAACTGCCAGAACGCGGGGAAGTCGCGCAACGTCACGCTCGCCTCGTGCGCCGCGCTGTGATGCACCACGTTCGACAACGCCTCGCGAATCACGGTCGCGAAACAGCGCGAGACCGGCGCGGGCGCCTTGGCGATATCGTTGGCCAGCGTCACGGCGAAACCGGGGGAGATGCCGTCGAACGACGTGACGGCATCATCGATCTGCGCAGCGAAATCAGTGCCGTCATCCTCAAGATCATGCACCGAACGGCGCACCATCGTCATCGCATCATCCAACGTCGCACCCAACGTGGCGAACCCTTGCGCAGCGACCGTATCGTTCGTCGCCTTGGCCACCGTTTTGCCGGCCTGCGCCTGCATGATCGCGCGGGTCAGCAGATGGCCCACATTGTCGTGGATCTCCCGGGCGATACGCGTGCGCTCGCCGAGGGTCGCCATGCGAATCGACTGGGCGCGTTCCTCATCGATGTCGGCGATGCGCGAACGAGTGGCCCGCGAGGATTCGCGCGCCCTGTCCTGCGCGTGCAGCAACGCGCGCCGCGCCTCGTCCGAGGAGGCCCGGCCCAGAACGAATCCAAGCAGGGCGACCAGCGTCATCACCAGCGTCTGGAGACGGTCGGTGCCACGGGCGAACCAGAGCGCGATCAGCGGCAACACCCATATCCAGCGCGCGGCGGCCGAAAGCCACGGGGCCGAACGCATTGCATCGGCAAGGGAACGGCGAGAGGCCGCGGTCCGCGAGACACTGGGGGAGCGGCCACTTGCCGCAGTCCGTGCCCCAGCCCGGGCTCCGGTCGAGGCGAGGGCCGGCAGCCGTGCAGTATCGTAGGCGATGAGCGGCATGAACGCGCACCATGAAGGCACCGCCACGGCGATGACGAGATACGCCGTACACAAGACCCAAGACCATTGCGCGGGACGCAGCCATTCCACCAATCCGGCGACGGAAACGGCCAACAGCAGGCCGGCGATGAACACGCCATCGGACCGTAGCCCGACAACCAGGCCCAACACGAGTAGCAAGCCCATCTCGGCCAACACGCGCATGGCACCTCCCCGGCTCGACGCTCTTCCACCACCAGTCTAGCGGTGTGCGGAACACGACGAACTTGACGGGCGTGCGGAATTACCCGCATGACGGTCCAAGACAACGGGCCTACACTTCCCGAATAGATGAGGCACAAGCGTCGGATGTCGTCGACACAACCGTAAAGGGATGATACCGATGATTACGCAAAGCCACAGGGCGTCCAACTATTCGATGGACGAGATCAGCCTGATGCCGGTCGATAAGGTGTACAAGGCCATGCAGACCGACGCCGAAGGACTGTAATGACAAATGTCACGCCTGTACGGCCAAGTCGTGACGTTTGCCTGTGGCGGCGTCCGGCCCCTTCTTGGGATGATGGAATCGCCAAGGAAGGGAGTGACTATGACAACCGACAACAGAGCTTCCGAACACGACTCGACAACCAACCCGGCTCTGGCCGTGCACGTCAGCCAACTGGTCAAACGCTACGGCGACATGGTGGCGCTCGACTATTTTGACCTTGACGTGAACCAGGGCGAGATTTTCGGGCTGCTTGGACCGAACGGGTCCGGCAAAACCACCGCGATCAACTGCATCCTCGCGCTGCTCACCTACGATTCGGGCACGATTCGCGTGTTCGGCCAGCCGATGACGCCGACCTCCTACGCGCTGAAACGTCGTATCGGCATCGTGCCGCAGAACGTGGCCGTGTTCAACGAACTGACCGTCACCGAAAACATCGACTACTTCTGCTCGCTGTACGTGCCGAAGAAAACCGACCGCGCGCCGCTGGTCGAGGAGTCCATCGAATTCGTCGGACTCCAGGACTTCCGCAAGTTCCGGCCCGGCAAACTGTCCGGCGGTCTGCTGCGACGCCTGAACATCGCCTGCGGCATCGCGCACAAGCCTAACCTGATCTTCTTCGACGAACCCACGGTCGCCGTCGACCCGCAAAGCCGCAATTCGATTCTGGAAGGCATCCAGCGGCTCAACCAGGCCGGCGCCACGGTGATCTACACCAGCCACTACATGGAGGAGGTCGAGCAGATCTGCGACCGCATCCTCATCATGGACCACGGCCGGCACCTGGCGCTCGGAACCGCCGACGAGCTCAAGAACATGATCGACACGGGCGAGCGCATCACCATCGAAACGCTCGATCTGGCGGATTCGGCGATGGCCGAGGTCCGTGCGCTGCCGTGCGTGATCGAAGCCACCTACGACGGCAAGGAACTCGACGTGCGATGCCGTCGCGGCGAACACAACCTGACCGACGTGCTCGACGCGGTGAAACGCTCCGGCGCCAACATCGGCCACCTGACCAGTCGCCCGCCCACCCTCAACGACGTGTTCCTCGAACTCACCGGCAAAGCACTGAGGGACTGACCATGCTCCCCTCAGTCGGCAAGCAAATAACTTGGCTCCCCTCTCCGAGGGGAGCTGTCACCAAAGGTGACTGAGGGGAGTTCCTGAGTAAGGAGACATCATGTGGACCACATTTCTGGTCGCATTGAAAGCGAACTTGCGTAACCGGTCGGCGTTGTTCTGGATGACCGTGTTCCCGATTGTGCTGGCGACCATGTTCAACGGACTGTTCGGCGGGCTGGCCGAAGCATACGAACTCAAGCCGGTGCCGATGGCCGTCATCGAAGACACCCGTTGGCAGCAGGCGGACGGTGCCCGCACCTTCGTAGACGCGCTGGCCGGGGAAACGGAATCGGCCTCAGACGACACGACCTACGCCGAAATCGACCAAAAGCTGCTGACCATCACCACAGTCGACACCGTGAAGGAGGCCGAACAACGGCTCGCCGACGGCACTGCCAACGGCTATCTGACCGCCGACAATAACGGCCGATTGGCGATGACCGTGAGCCGGGAAACCGCCGTCACAGCCAAGGACTCCACGCAAAACAGCGGACTGGACATTAGCCTCGCGGCCCTGCGCAGCGTCATCGACCTGTACAACCGCACCGACGCCGTTACCCGGCAGACCATCGCCGACAATCCACAGGCCGCGCTCAGCCGGAACTTCTGGAACAGCGTCGGGCAGAACGTCGACATGACCCATGAGACGACGCTCACGCATTTCCAGCCTGACGAGATCGCCCGATACTATTACGCGCTGCTGGCCATGTCCTGCATGATGGCCATGGGATACTCCATCAGCACAGTCGCCGCCGCACAGGCGAACCTGTCCGCGCTGGGCATACGGCGGACCGTAGCGCCGCTGAGCCGGGCCAAACAGCTCGTCGCGGGCTTCCTCTCCTGCTGGCTGTGCTCGTCGGTCGCCCTGTCCATCGCATTGGCCTATATCCGGCTCGCCTGCAACGTCTCGCTCGGCGGACGCGAACCGGCGGCGATCCTTGCGGTCATCATCGCCTCGTTCATGACCAGCTCAGCAGGCACCCTGCTCGGTGCGGTGCCGAAGCTCTCGTACAACACGAAATACGGGCTGTCGACCGGCATCTCCTGCACGCTGTCGCTGTTCACCGGACTGTACGGCGGGTTTGCCATGCAGATCAGCGACTGGATAGCCCGCAACGCGCCCATACTCGGCACCATCAACCCCGCACAGCAGGTGACGAACCTGTTCTACGACATCCTGTACTACGACAGCTACCGGCCGTTCATCACCACCTGCATCATTCTGCTGGCGATGAGCGCGGTATTCCTCTTGGCCGGCATCGCAATGCTGAGGAGGCAACGTTATGAACACCTGTAAAGCCACGCTGCGCGTGCTGTTCGCGCACCGGGTCTACCTGATGATCTACCTCGTATTCATAGGCATCCTGATGATGTCCATCAGCTGGGCGATGCTGACCTCCGCATCCGGCTCCATGTCCGCGGTGTTCGAATCGACCAAGACGCGCGTCGCCATCATCGACCGCGACTCCGACCGGGGTGATATCGCCACGTCGATGCGCGCCTACCTGCGCGATTCCAGCGAACTGGTGGACCTCGACGACACCAGCGAAACGCTGCAACAGGCCGTCGCCTCGAACTGGGTGGACCTGATCGTCATCATTCCCGACGGATTCGCTGACGATTATGTCGCCGCGGCGGCGGACGGCGACAATCCGCCGAACGTGGACACGGTTACCAGCTACGCATCCGGCTCCGGGTCGATGGCGCGGATGAACGTCGGCGGGTTCCTCTCGCTCACCCGCACCGCACTGATCGGCGCGCAGACGAGGGTCGACCAGGCGGCGCTCGCCGGCATGATGAACGCTACAGGAGGGGCCGCCGGTTTTGATGGCGCGAGTCTGGACCAAGACATGCTGGACTCGCTGCCGGAAGGGCAAGTCGACAAGCCGGATATCAAGGATCTGTCCCAGGCCGCCAAAATGGCCGCCGAATCGGCCAGCGATACAGACGTGAACCATCAGATCGCCGTGGTCGATACGCCGACCGAGGAGTCGGCAAGCGCTGCGGATACGGCGGTCAGCGGATTCGGCGGCACCATGAAAACCGCGCTGTACCCGCTGTCCCTGGCGATGACCATCTGCGGATCGATGATCCTGGGCGCGTTCACCACCGGCGAGGTGCGGCGGCGTCTCACCGCCTCGCCCCGACGCATGGTCCTGATGGGACTCCAGCGGTTGCTGACGTTGGGCGGATTCGCGCTCGTCGTATGCGTCGGCTATTTGGTGCTGTCAATCGGTCTGATGATGGCGGCGGGGCTCGATCCGTTGCACCTGAGCGTCGGGGGAGTGCTGATGACGTTCGGCGCGACCTGCGTGTACGCGCTGATGACCGTCGCCTGCGGATTCATGCTCAGCGAGTTCGGGCTCTCGGAAGAGGCGGCCAACGGGTTCGCCAACATCTTCGGCCTGCTCATCATGTTCACGTCGGGTGTCGCATTGCCGATTGACATGATGCCCGGCGTGATGGTGACCATAGCCAAGTTCCTGCCCGGCTGGTGGTATTGCACCGCGATCGACAACGCGCTCGGCTTCGGCACGGCGGCGGAAACCGGCATAAGCGTCGCCGGCTGGTCCGGCTCGCTGGGATTGGTCCCGCCCCGCCCTGGCCGCGCCCGCCACCACGCAGCTGGCCGAGTGAGAAATCAGCCTTTCAACCGATACCGCTGTGCCGGGTCGTCGGCGAACTTGACTCGGGCGACCCGCCCTTCCTTCATCAGCTCGCGCATACCGGATGTGGCGGCCAGCGGCGTCAACTGTAGTTCGCGCATGATCTCCTTGACGCTCATGGCCGAATGCCGCTCCAGTACGGTCATAATCGCCTTGACCACGTCGCCCGGTGAACTGTTCGCCATCGTGCGCTGCTTGGTGATGGTCATCGTGAACGTGTTGATGTCGTTGCGCGTGGTAGCCGTCGCCGCCTTCCGGGTTCACAAACCCGCCGCCCGGATACGGCGTGGACTCCAGCAGCGTGAACAGGAACTGGTTTCGGGTGGAGACGAACGGCGCGCCCGTCACCGGATGAGGGCTCGCCAGCACATCATGTGTCACCATGCCGTACAGGCCACCCGGATTGGTGATCTCGATGCGATCGGTGAACACGCTGATATGCACCTGCGTGCCGCGCGCATCGGGCGAATAATCACGGTGGGTGAGCGCGTTCGCAATCGCCTCGCGCAACACGAGCGGCGGATAGTCGGGCTTCTTCGCGCCAATCCAACGCATCAACGAGTCGACCGCATCGTCGATCATCACCGGAATCGAACCGACCACCGACTTCGAGGCGACCAATCGTTCGTCACCCCGGAACACATCGTCCCGGCTCGTCCCCGGAAACACGGCAATCGAAATGCCGAGCCGCGGATAGAACTTCTGCGGATAGCGGCCCAACGCCAGCAGTCCGGCCAAGGTGGGGCGCAGGATTCCGCCGACCTCCGACTCGTCGGAATCATCATGGCGCAACACCTGCAGATCCAGCAGCACATCGATGCCGTCTCGGTCGGCGAACACGCGCGGATGCTGTTCGCGCACGCGTGCCAACAGTCCGGCAACAAGCTGCGGGTCGAGGTCATCGGTCGTGGCGTCGGGCACGATATCCAGATCGTATGTGGGCTGCAGATGCTCCTCGATGAGCCGGTCGACCTCATAGGAGGTCATGCGCCGGTCGCCGTCGCCGGTACGGATGAACGAGCCGCCGTGCGGTCCGAGCGCGGTGGTGAAGCAGGGCTTGTCGCGCGGCAGCATCTCGTCGATGCGCGCGAACACCAGATTCGCGCCTTCGAACGGGCAGGTGACGATTACGGGCCGCACCACCGGCGTCATCTTCTCGCACGCCTGGCTCAGCGCCTCCTGCATGGCGCGCGCGTCGAATCCCTCGACCGGCGTGAACCCGTTCTTTTCGGACAGGCCCAGGATAATCCAGCCGCCGGAGCCATTGGAGAACGCGGACAGCGTATCGGTGATGGTCGAGGAGATCTTGCGCTTGCATTCCTTGACCTCGCACTGTTGCGTATCGTTGCCGATCAGACGCATGAGTTCGATCAGCTCAGTCATTTTGGCAGTATAGTCATCGACCATGGCGGCCTCCTTGAAACCATTGTGCCCCATAATCCGCCGCCCGCTCGCCTCCAGCCCCGCCAGTTCACCCCAATTCATGCAGAATTCATGGGCCAAACCAGACGAAACGAACGTCGATGTAGGGTTCGGTTCCGCGTGTTCGCCGATGATATCGGCCGGTCGAGGCGGGCGGGCTATGTTGGGTGGCGTGGGAATCTTGCGCGTGATTGATGCTACGGCTGTGTGCTTCGCTCTGGGTATATCCGGCCCGATCAGCGGGACTCAGCCAATGTGATGCCGCCCGCAGCCATCTGCTTGCGGGCCGCAACACCAAGTTCCTCGCTGACCGGCACGGTCAGATCCTCGAACACGGTGACCTCGAAGCCGAGCTTCTTGGCATCGAGCGCGGTGTCCTTGACACAATGCGATTCGGCGATGCCCACCACATCCACGCGACTCACGCCGGCGGCCTTCAGCGCGTTGGCCAGCGTCTTGCCGGCGGATTGCTCGGCCTCGACCTCCTCGCGGGTCTGGATACGGTCGGTATTGTCCTCGATACCCTCAAAACCGGAATATGCCGCCGAATACTGGCCCTTCTTGAAATGATGCTCGATATTCAGCGCCTTGATCGCCGGATGCAATTCGGCGTTCAGCGTGCCGGCCGCACCATGCTTCGGCCACGTGTCCACGAAATCCGGCTCCGCCGACCAGTGCGCGCCCGGCTCGATATGCCAGTCCTGCGTGGTTGCGATATACGCGTACTCGCTGCGATGCGCGTTCACATAATCGGCAATCCGCTCGGCGACCGCGTTGCCGCCTGCGACACCCAGTTCGCCGCTTTCACAGAACGTCGGCTGCACATCCACCACAATCAGTGCCTTGGTCATCGTCATTCCCCTTATTGCCTTGGATTCGTTTTGAATATTGTCTCGAACTCGACGTGCGATTGCTCTCATCATAGCCATGCGCGGCCCTGTGGGAAACGTTCGGGCTTACACTGCAAGCAGCAATCGAATACAAGAACCAGGGGAGGGCGACCAAGACCATGCTGGACCATCTGACGTTGCACGTGAAAGACATCGACCGTAGCATCACATTCTACAAACAGGCGCTCGCACCGCTCGGCTATATCGTCAAGGCGCATCATGAGCCTACGCTCGGATTCGGCGTGGATGACGGAACCCTGCACTCCGATTTCTACGTGTCACCGATTGAAGGGCTGGAGGCGGAGGCTTCGCCGGTCACGCCGGTCACACACATCGCGTTCTTGGCTGACAGTCAGCAAGCCGTGCAGGCGTTCCATGCAGCCGCGCTCGCCGCCGGCGGCCGAGACAACGGCGCTCCCGGTCCGCGCCCGTACCATCCCGGCTATTACTCCGCATTCGTGCTGGACCCGGATGGCAATAACGTCGAAGCCGTCGTGGATTGGGCTCATTCGAACGAGTAAAAACATATCCGTATCGTGCCTCAGGCGGCATCGACGGCGTAGGCTCCAACCAGTCGGATTTGTGGTCGCAACGGCGGTATAGGTCACATCACGCAAGCGTGAAGGTGATGGTCTGCTCGGCGGTTTCGGTGCCGATCCATGTGCCGGCTTTGCGGTTCCAATCCATGCCGTCCGCGTGCAGTGCGTCAATGCCGTATTGACGTGCATGCGTGACCAGCCAGCCTGCCGTCTGCCAGCAAAGTCGAGTGCGGTTGTCGGCGGACAGGCCGTCCGGCAGCGTGATCGTCAACGTTGTGCTGGCCGTATTGGTCGCAGCGCCGTTGTTCGTGCCGGTTTTGCCATTTGGGGGCACAACCGAGACATTGACATTCGGCAGTGTACCTCCTATGGCGGCAACCAACCCGTCCGCGTCCGAGGAGGTTGCTGGCTCCAACGCGCACGTGACGCCCGCCGACCGTTCACCGGTCAGCCCCGAGGCCCAAGCGCGTGCCATCGCATCCCATGCGGCATATAGTTCCGGGTAGCCTGAGCGCTGCACCTCCTGCGCGGCGTCCTCCACCGGAATCGTCTCCCAATCCGGCACCTGCAGCAGATGATCGTAGAAGATGTTTGTCGCATAGGTCATGTCGGACACCTGCTCCGCCGTGCCCCAGCCTTGGCTGGGCCGCTGTTGGAACAGGCCGAGCGAATCCAAGTCGCCGTAGTCCAGATTCGTCAGCCTCGACTCCTGCATGGCCGTGGCGATGGCCACCGTCGCCGCGTGATCCGGCAGTCCGCGCGTGACGGCGATGTTCGCAATCAGCGCCGCGTTCTGCGCCTGATCAGGCGTCAAGGTGCGGCGGGCTCCGTCGGACGACACCGCCGCGCAATATGCTTCCTCGGCCGTGCGCGCGGTCTCGCGAGGCGTGAATAGCCGTGGCAGCAGCGTCCATGCCGCGATCAGCGCCGCAACAACAAGTATGACGGCTGCAATCAGCGCGCCCGCGCCATGGGAGCGGCGTCTGCCGTACCGCACCTGTTGTCCCATTGCGCCTCCAATATTTCGGTGTCATGGCTGACCGTGACCGGCTGGCCTATGCAGCATGCGGGATTTGCCGTGTTCCGGCTCGGCCGTCATCATGACAGCGTGGCATATCCACCTGAACGGCGGCTGCGTCATCACGCGACTTTGTGACAAGTCTTCACGCTTCATGACATCCGCGCAAATCAGCCCCTCGAAACCGAGAATGGCGGTCGGGATTGCTCCGACACCAAGGGAGCTGCTGCCGCTATTGTGTGAAAGGCGATTTGTACCGGGTTGAAGGAGAGGAACACATGGCGCAATTGCAGCCGTACTGCGCGATTGAGGGCAATGATGATGGATTGCCCGTCGTGTTCGTGCATGGCATGGGTGTGGACCATCGTTCGCTGATGATGCTCGACAAGGCGTTTGACGGCAATGATTCAATTCGCCGTATATATCTGGATCTGCCCGGTTTCGGCCGTACGCCGGCATTGCCCGAGCATGCCTGCGGGCTGCCGGAAATGGCGGATTGGCTGCAAACGGCCATTGACGGTCTTGTCGGTAAAGCGGCTCCATTCGCCATGGTCGGCAACTCGATGGGCGGTGCGCTTGTCCGCGAAGTATTGGCGCGCGAACCTCGCCGAGTGGCCGGTATGGCATTGATCGCGCCGGTCGTGGACCCGCAGCATGCCGGCCGGCATGTGGCCGAACATGTGGTTGCACAGCCCAATCCCAAGCTGACGCACTCCTTGCCGCAGGAACAGGTGTTCGATTTCATTACCATGGGCGTCAACCAGTCATTCGACGCGTGGCGACGCTACCAACGGTTCATCCTGCCCGGCGTGGCGTTGTGCGACCGTGCGGCATGCGAACGACTGGATCAGCGCTATTGGCTGGCCGATAATCCCGAGGAAATGCTCGGCACATATGCGGGTCCGGTGCTCATCGTCACCGGCAAGCAAGACCAGATCGTCGGATACGAAGATCAGCAAGCCCTGTTGCCGCACTATCCCAACGCCACCTTCGTGACGCTGGACAATGCCGGTCACAACGCGCACATCGACCAACCCGAAGCCGTCATCACGCTCGTGCGCGAATGGGTGGCTCATATGGCGTTCGCTCCGTTGAGCTGACGGTCTGCTGACAGTCTGCCGAAGCCTATATGTATACGAGCGACCAATGCCGGTTGACGCAATACGCCTTGCAAGGTATATCGTTTTTCGATATAGTCACATCGATGTTCGCGGTGTCGCCAAAAAAAACGTCGGCACCTGAAAGGACCGGGCTATGAAAAACTACATGAACCGATGGGTGTTGCTCGCGTTGAAAGCCATCGTGATTCTGGTCTGGCTGGCCTGCCTATGGGGCCAACTATTCGCCGTACCGGGATTGAGCGGCGCGCTGGCCGGCCTCTACCCGAGCCAGACGTCGATGCGCTGGCCATATCTCATTATGGGCGTGCTGTTCCTGTTCTGCATCGAAGCGGCGTTCGTGGCCGTATGGAAACTGTTCTCCTTGTCCGGCTCGGGCGCGAACTCGAGCAGGTGATTTGAGATGACGATTCGCATCAATCTCGACGTCATGATGGCCAAACGCAAGATTGGCGTCGGCGAGCTCGCCGAACAAATTGGCATCACTCCCGCCAACGTGTCCATTCTGAAGAACGGACGTGCCAAAGCCGTCCGCTTCACCACGTTGGACGCCATCTGCAAGGCACTCGACTGCCAACCCGGAGACATCCTCGAATGGGAAGATGACGATTGATCGACACGCCACCGGCTCGAACTCATGGTTCAACTTGTAGTCTCTCCCAAAATCAATGATGCCCTATCATCCTGCAAGACGATAGGGCATCATCATGTGATTATGCGCAGCTGATATGTTGCGTTGTTATCACTCGGCGTCCGCGGCCGGTGCCTCCTTGGGCGCAGAGAGGAAGTGCTCCTCGCTGGGCAGCACGGTGTTCAGGATCACGGCCACCACGAACGCCACGGCGATGCAGTTCGAGGCGAAGATTTGTTGGAACAGTGCCGGGAACTGCGTGAAGATGTCGCTCACCTGGGTGAAGCCGATGCCGATGGTCAGCGAAAGCGCCGCAATCGTGATGTTGCGCTGCGTGAAGCCCGCCTCGGCAATCATCTGGAAGCCCGAAAGAATGATGTTGCCGAACATCATGATCGTGCAGCCGCCGAGCACCGCCTGCGGCAGCGAGTTGAACACCTCGGCGATGGCCGGCACGAAGCTCGCCAGCACCAGAATCAGTCCGCCGGAGAGAATCACCTTGCGGTTGACGACCTTGGTCATGGCCACCAATCCGATGTTCTGTGCGAACGAGGTCAGCGGCAGACAGCCGAACAGGCCGGATACGGTGGAGATCAGGCCGTCGCCGGCGATGGCGCCCGCGGTCTCGCGTTCGGTGGGCGTACGGTTCAGGCCCACCTTGGTCAGCGCGGCGGTGTCACCCAGCACCTCGACCGAGGAGACGACGTAGAGCAGGCCGATGGAGATGATCGAGCCCCAGTCGAACTCAGGCTTGAACGGCATGAACTGCGGCACGGACACGATGGCGAGGTTCTGGAAACCGGAGAAATCGACCTTGCCCATGCAGATAGCCGCCACATAGCCGACCACCAGACCGAACAGCACGGACAGCTGCTTGGCCGTGCCCTTCATCAACAGCTGGAACGCCAGGCAGGCAACCAAAGATATAAGCCCGAGCGTCAGGTTCTGCCAGGAACCGAAGTCCTTGGCTCCGCTGCCGCCGCCGAAGCTCGTGGCACCCACGTTGAGCAGCGAGAAGCCGATCGACGTGACCACGATGGCGGAGACGATGGGCGGCACGAACCGACGCCAATACTTGGCCGTCAAACCCAGCACAAGTTCCAGCAGACCGCCGACCATTACCGCGCCGACCACCGCGCCATAGCCCTTGTCCGCGCAGATCGCCACGGCGGCCGCCACGTAGGTGAAGGAGATGCCGGTGACCATCGGAAGTCGCGAGCCGATGAGCCACGCGCCGTACAGTTGCAGGCAAGTGCCCAGGCCCGCAACCAGCAGGCCGGACTGGATGATGGTGGCCGATTGGGCCGGGGTCATCTTCGCGGCCGAGGCGACGATGAAGATCGGGGCGAGGTTCGCCACGAACATGGCCATCACATGCTGCAGGCCGAACGGAATGCCCTTCCAGAAGGATACTGGCGCGTCCAGCGAAGACAACGCCTCAAAGGATACGGAATGATTGGTTTTCTTCTCTGACATGATTCTCTTCTTCTCTCTGTTGCTCCCGCCGGCGGGAGCAGCCAATGTGCTCAGTGCCTAAATGTGATTTCGCCGGTCTCGGGATTCATGGACTCGACGATGGCCAGCGAATCCACATCGTAGCCTTCAGCGCGCAGCGCGTCACCGCCGCCCTGGAAGCCCTTCTCCACGGCGATGCCAATGCCCTCGACCGTGGCACCGGCTGCTTCGCACAGATCGATCAGACCGCGCAACGCCTTGCCGTTGGCCAGAAAATCGTCAATAAGCAGCACATGGTCGCCGGCGTTCAGATACTTCTTGGCCACGATCACCGGGAACTCCTTCTGCTTGGTGAAGGAATAGACCGTGGTGGTGTACTGGTCGCCGTCAAGGTTGATGGACTGCGCCTTCTTGGCGAACACCACCGGCACATTGCCGAAATGCTGGGCCGCCACACACGCAATGCCGATGCCGGACGCCTCGATGGTCAGAATCTTGGTGATGTGCTTGCCGGCGAAATGAGCGGCCCATGCCGAACCCATGCGGTCGAACAGGCGTACGTCGCACTGGTGGTTCAGAAACGCGTCCACCTTGAGCACATTACCCGCCTTCACCGTTCCCTCGCTTTGGATTCGCTCCTCAAGTTCCTGCATTGAACCTCCCATTGTTGTATGTCAGTGAATGATATGGATACTCGTAAGTGTACGTTGTCCTGCGCTGACCCGTGCATGTGGTAAACATGAATGTCGCGATTCAAAGGGAGGCAACAGTGTACGACGAGCCGGAAGTCATCGCACGCAGCGCACAGGAACTCGTGGGCGACCTGAACCCGCAGCAGGCGGAAGCCGTGCAATACCGCGGTCAGGCGCTGCTGATCGGAGCCGGTGCAGGCTCCGGCAAAACCCGCGTGCTGACCCGCCGCATCGCCTGGATCTTGAGCCAGTTCGGCGCATGGCCGAGCCAGATTCTAGCCATCACCTTCACCAACAAGGCCGCCGCCGAAATGCGCGAAAGACTCGGCTCGCTGATCGGCCCGGTGGCCCAGCGCATGTGGGTCTCCACCTTCCACTCCGCCTGCGTGCGCATTCTGAGGCGCGACGGCAAGTCCATCGGACTCAAGTCCGGCTTCTCCATCTACGATTCCGCCGACTCCGAGCGACTCGTCAAAATCATCGCCACCGAATTCAACCTCGACATCAAGCGCTACACTCCACGCTCGATTCTCGGCCATATCTCCGACCTCAAGAACAATCTGACCGGTTGGAAGGAAAACCTCGCCGTTCACGCGCCCGACTTCACGCCCGGCCAGCGCGGCTACCAGTTCGGCACGGTGGGCGACCTTGAAGCCATCTACGCGGTGATCTACGCCGAATACGAGCATCGCTTGGCCCTGGCCAACGCCGTCGACTTCGACGATCTGATCGGCCGCACGGTCGAGTTGCTGCGCACTGACCCGGCCGTCGCCGAGTACTACCATCACCGCTTCCGTTACATTCTGGTCGACGAGTATCAGGACACCAACCACGCCCAGTACGTGCTCGTGCGCGAGCTGGCCGGCGTGGACACGGGGGAGAAGGCCATCCCGGGCGCGCCTAACGCCGGCAAGTTCGGCCCCGCCTGGATCACCGTGGTGGGCGATTCCGACCAGTCCATCTACGCGTTCCGTGGTGCCGACATCCGCAACATTCAGGACTTCGAGCAGGACTTCCCGAACGCCAAGACCATCATGCTCGAACAGAACTATCGTTCGACGCAGACCATTCTGGATGCGGCCAACGCGGTGATCAGCAACAACGAGGGCCGCAAGCCCAAGAAACTGTGGACCGCGCTCGGCAAGGGCGAGCCGATCGTCGGCTACGCGGCGGACAACGCCCAGCAGGAGGCCCAGTGGGTGGCCACCGAAATCGCGCGCCTGCACGCCGAAGCGGGCATCGCCTACTCCGACATGGCGATCATGTACCGCGCCAACGCCCAATCCCGCTCGCTCGAAGAGGCGCTGATCAACACGAATCAGCCGTATCAGCTCGTCGGCGGCACCAAGTTCTACGAGCGTCGCGAAATCAAGGATGCGCTGGCCTATTTGCAGGCGCTCGTCAATCCGGACGACGATGTGAATCTACGCCGTATTCTCAACGTGCCCAAGCGTGGGCTTGGCGACCGCGCCGAAGGCGTGCTGCTCGCCTACGCGCGCGAGCATGGCACCAGCTTCTTCTACGCACTCATGCACTTGGATGAGATCGAGGTGCCGACACGCACCGCCACCTCGCTACGAGCATTCCGCGATCTGATGGGCGCGCTCTCGCAGTTCACGCGCGCGCACGACTCCAAGCCCAGCGAGATCGTGGCCGAAGTATTGGAGAAGTCGGGCTTAAGGGCCGAACTCGAGAAATCCGTGGACCCGCAGGACGCCTCCCGTCTGGAGAACCTCTCCCAGCTGCAGTCCACTGCCGCCGAATTCGAACAGAACACGCCTGACGCCACGTTGTCCGCATTCCTGGAGACCACCGCGCTTGTGGCCGACTCCGACCAACTACCCGGCGAGGCGGAGGACTCCGGCAAGGTGACGCTTATGACCTTGCACACCGCCAAGGGCCTCGAATACCCGGTGGTGTTCCTGACCGGCATGGAACAGGGCACCTTCCCGCATTCGCGTTCGATGGAAGACACCACTGAACTGCAGGAGGAACACCGACTCGCCTATGTGGGCATCACGCGCGCCAAGCAGCGACTGTATGTCACGCGCGCCGCCGTCCGCTCCCAGTGGGGCCAGGCCGCCGATATGATGCCCAGCCAGTTCCTCGACGAGATTCCGGATTCGCTGATTGATTGGAAACGCCGTGAAGCCGGCGTGGAGCGTATGCGCGCCAGCTGGGAGACCGATGGATTCGCCGACGATTTGGGCGGCTGGGATGATGACGATTTCGGCGGCGCCGCGTTTGGCGGGTCGTCGACGTTCGGCTCGCGTGGTTCGTCCGGTCCGGGTTCGTCCTATGGGTCGCGGTCGCGGTATGGGTCGTCGTATGGCTCGGGTTCCGGCTCCTCGTCGTATGGTTCCCGTTCAGGTTCTTCGTACGGTTCCCGTTCATCATCATATGATTCCCGCTCCGGCTCGTCCTCCTACGGGTCTCGCTCCCGTTCGGGGTCGTCTTACGGGTCGCGTTCCCGTTCCGGTTCTTCATCCGGTTCATATGGCGGCACCCGTGGCGGCAAGGTCACCACGCGCCGCACCACACCGAAATCCGGTTCGACCGGCTCTGCCGTGCCCAGCTCGAAGCTCACCAAGGACAATGGCCTGAATATCGCCGACTTCGCCGTGGGCGACATGATCAGCCACGACCAGTACGGTCTCGGCAAGGTCACCGACGCACAAGACAAGGGCCGCAATTCGGTAATCACCGTGGACTTCGGCTCCGCCGGCGTCAAACGCCTCATGCTCCGCGTAGCGCCGATTGAGAAGTTGTAGATAAATTGGCCCCTCTGACGAGGGGCTGAGTTATATACCAAATAAATTCACAAAAAACAAGACTTGTGTTCTTCATCACAGTGTGGGCATAATGCGGAGGTTGTGCCTACGAGCTCTGGGAACAGGGGAGAGGAAAAAGTAGTTATGAAGAACAAGCTGTTTGCATCCGTGCCCAATATTCTGTTCGGCGCGCTGATCACCATCGCGCCCCAGACCTTTGCGCACGCCTGCACCGGCCATGACATGCCGGGTGCCTGCCACTACTCGCAGCAGGCGGCCACCGGCATCGGCGTCGTCATCCTCGTGTTCGGCGTCGTGGCTTTGTTCGTCGCCCCGCAGATTCGCATCGGCCTCAATATCGCCGCCGCAGCCAACGCCCTGCTACTACTCGCCGTACCCACCTTCCTGATCGGCATCTGCAAGGGCGCGATGATGCACTGTCGCATGGTTATGCTGCCCACGCTCATCGTGCTCGGCGTGCTCACCATCGTGTTCGCGGCCATCGCCATCTGGCTCGACTCTCGCGCCGCCAAGCGCAACTGATCGAGCAGACGGCCGGAGCCCAGCCATTCCGAACGCTGGACTCCGGCCTCGCTTATTGCAACCGCACTATAAGCAACATAAGGACTCATCGTGCCATCCCATATCGCATTGCGCGGCCTTCCGATTGAAAACCTCAAACGCAAGCCGTTCCGCACCGGCGCACTGCTCGCCGTCGTCACCATCCTCGCGCTGACATTCTTCGGCGGCACCATGCTGACCATGAACCTCAACACCGGAATGACCAGTATGGAAAAGCGCCTGGGCGCCGACCTCATGGTCGTGCCGCAAAACACCGTGCAGAAGGCCGAAGCGCTGCTCACCAACGGCAATCCCAGCACTTTCTATTTCACCAAAGACATCGCCGACGAGGTCATGCAGGCCGACGGCATCGCACAGGCCACCGAACAGACCTATATATCATCGCTGGCCGCCGCCTGCTGTGCCGAAAAGCTGCAGATCATCGGTTACGACCCGGACACTGACTTCGTCATCGAACCATGGGTCGCCTCCCAGTTCGAAGGCCCCCTTGAAGACGGTCAGATGATTGCAGGCGCAAACGTCAACGTGTCCACCGACGGCACCATCGAACTCTACGGCCGTTCATGGCCGGTCGTCGCCCAGCTCGCCAGCCTCGACAACTCGGTGTTCATCAACCAAAACACCGTGCCCGACATGGTCGCCGCCTCGGCCAAGGTCTCCAAGCAGGTCATGCCCGCCGAATATGCCGGCAAAGCCGTCTCCACCGTGATGATCAAGACGCAGCGGGGTTACGAAGCGCAGACCGTAGCTGAGAACATCAAGCGTCTTGATTCCCGATTCGCCGATTTGGGATACGTATACCCCGGCGGCATCACCGCCAACACCAGAACTTCGCTGACCGCGCTTGTCACCTACCTCAAGATTTTCGTGGCGGTGATCTGGGTAATGGGCGTGATTGTGCTGCTCGCCGTATTCGCCTCGTCGGTGAACGAACGCAAACGCGAATTCGCGTCCCTGCGCATCATGGGCGCCACGCGCGGCATGTTGAATGCCATCATTCTGAAGGAATCCGCCATCATCGGTCTGATCGGTGGCGTAATCGGCGTCGGCGCGGCCAGCCTGGTGATTTTCCCATTCAGTTCGCTGATCGGCAAACAGCTTCAATTGCCGTATCTGCAAGCCAGCCCGGTTGCGGTGATCGGATTCATTGCCGTGACCATTGTGTGCTCTACGGTCATCGGCATCATCGGTTCGCTGGCCACCATGTGGCGTCTCGGCCGGCCCGAAGCCTACCTGACCCTGCGAGAGGGGGAGTGATATGACTGAGACAACTACGCCGCTTCAGCCGACCACGGTTGAGCCGACCAAGCTCCAGCCGACCACGCCAGCTCAGCCGAACGCGCCGACTGCGCCGGATTCGCCGCACGTAACCGAGACGCCCTCCCCGGACCATCTGCTGACCTTGACGGACCTGACCCGCCAGTTCGTCCGCCGCGGCACGCCGTTCGACGCCGTCAGCCACGTGAACCTCACCGTCGATGCCGGCGAATTCATCGCCATCGTCGGCCGGTCGGGCAACGGTAAAAGTACGTTGATCAACATGGTCGCTGGGCTGATTCGCCCGACCTCGGGAACCGTGAGCGTGGCTGGACGCAATGTGGCCGACTTGGGCGATAAAGCACTGTCCGTGCTGAGGAATCGCACCATCGGATTCGTGACTCAAAGCCAGACCCTGCTCGGCAACCTGACCGTGCTCGACAACGTGATTCTGCCCGCAACGATGTTTCCGGAGCCGCTGCCGTTCGCCCAAAACGCAGAAGCAACGGATGCCGTGGCGCAAGCCGC
>OIDL01000433.1_pt1 | contig 18826 bp, 16 predicted proteins | sample 1581611 | NCBI WGS metagenome assembly OIDL01 (sample SAMEA3882516, study PRJEB24775) | human gut metagenome | biome: human-associated habitat; feature: intestine environment; material: feces | place: Netherlands | collected 2009/2010 | reverse complement strand
TTGGTATTGAGTACCAAGAACATGCTGATGGTATTCGACCAGATCATGTCTTTGACAAAGGGTGGCCCTGCACAGAGTACCGAGTCCATCTCCTATCTGATTTATCGAAACGGTATGGACGGCGGACAGTTTGGTTATCAGTGTGCAAATGCCGTCATCTTCTTTATTGTAATTGTTGCATTCTCTGTCATCCAGCTGAAAATGACGAATAAGAAGGAGGAACAGCTATGAGAAAAACAAAAAAAATCGGCGGCTCTAACGTGCTTGTTACAGTCTTGTTATTCTTGGGCTGTTTGACAATTCTTTTCCCGCTGTGGACAACTTCAAAGAAGCCATGGAAGTTACAAACTTCTGGCACACCCTTGGAAACAGCTTGCTGATTACCATTGCAACCATCGTGCTGGCACTGTTGATTCACTCGCTGGCTGGTTATGTCATCGGCAGAAACATGGCAAGAAAAAAAGGCTATCGGTTCATTTATTTCTACATTGTAAGCGGTATGTTTGTTCCGTTTGCAATTCTGATGATGCCGTTGGTTAAGGAAACTGCGATTTTAGGGTTAGACAATCGACTTGGTGTAATTCTGCTGTATCTGGTTTTCTATATGCCGATTAACGTGATGCTGTACAGCGGCTATCTAAAAAACATTCCGCTGGCAATGGAAGAAGCGGCTGAAATTGACGGGGCATCTGCTTGGAAAACCTATTGGACAGTTATTTTCCCAATGATGAAGCCAATGCACGCAACCGTTGCGGTTCTGACCGCTCTGGGCACTTGGAACGACGTTATGACACCACTGGTAATCATGTCCGGCACAAAGGGAACAACCTTGCCGCTGGCACAGTTGAACTTCCAGACACAGTTCGGTACAAACTACAACTTGGCGTTTGCATCGTACTTGCTGGCATTGATTCCGATTCTGATTTTCTATGTGATTTGCCAGAAGCAGATTTTGAACGGTGTTGCAAATGGTGCAGTAAAGGGTTAAGGTGATTAAGTAAATGCAGTTAAAAAATGAGATTATGTTGATTACCTATGCGGACAGCATGGGCAACAATTTAAAGGATTTACACAAGGTTTTGAATCAGTATTATGCAAAGGCAGTTGGCGGTGTGCATATTCTCCCATTCTTTCCATCCTCTGCCGACCGTGGCTTTGCTCCGATGTGTTATGATCGGGTTGACCCGAACTTCGGAACATTTGCAGATGTAGAGGCAATCGGAAAAGATTATTACCTGATGTTTGACTTCATGGTCAATCATATCTCTGCACATTCGGCTTATTTTCAGGATTTCCTGCAAAAGAAAGACCAGTCTGCGTATAAAGATTTCTTCATCCGCTATTCTGATTTCTGGGAGAACGGAGAACCGACACAGGAGCAGGTGGACTTGATTTACAAGCGAAAGCCACGTGCTCCGTACATTGAAGCAGAATTTGCAGACGGCAGCAAAGAAAAAGTCTGGTGCACGTTCTGCGAAGAACAAATTGATTTGGACGTACGAAAAGATGCTACCAAGCAGTTTATCAAGCAAACATTGGTGGATATGTGCCATCATGGTGCAGCTGTCATTCGTCTGGATGCATTCGCTTATGCAATTAAGAAACCGGATACCAGTTGTTTCTTTGTAGAACCGGACATCTGGGAACTGCTCTATGACATTGAAAAGACAGTCAAGGCAGAGGGTGCAGAAATCCTGCCGGAGATTCACGAGCATTACACCATCCCGATGAAAATTGCAGACAAGGGCTTTTGGATTTATGACTTTGCCCTGCCGGTTCTGACCCTGCACGCCCTGTATAATCATACAGGCGTTTATCTGAAACAGTGGATGGAACGCTGCCCGATGCATCAGTTCACCACACTGGACACCCACGACGGAATCGGCATTGTCGATGTAAAAGACTTGCTGCCAGATGAAGAAGTGGACAAGGTAAAGGAACAGATGTACCAGCAGGGGGCAAATGTAAAGAAGATTTACAGTTCCGAAGCGTACAACAACCTCGATATTTATCAGGTCAACACCACGTATTATTCAGCGTTGGGCAATCAAGATGATGCGTACTTGCTGGCAAGAGCTATTCAGTTCTTTGCACCGGGCATTCCGCAGGTTTATTATGTGGGCATGCTGGCAGGCAGCAATGATGTGGACTTGATGGAACGCACCAAGAATGGACGGGACATCAACCGGCATTATTACTCGCTGGAAGAAGTGGCAGAACAGCAGCAGCGTCCAGTGGTACAGAAATTGAAAGAACTGATGGAACTGCGGAACACGCATCCGGCGTTCTCGCTGGAGGGTACGATTTCTATTCAGGCAGAGGGCGACCACCTGCAAATCGTCCGCACGTATCAGTCGCACAAGATTGTGTTAGATGCAAATCTTTCCACCTATCAGTTTGAAATTCACGAATAAAGAAAAAATGTGTTCGCATCGTATGAGAGCAGCCTCTCTGCGATGCGAAACTTGTATCAAAGAAAAAAGGAGCGATTCTTATGGCAATTCAAGTTGTAACAACCGAACAGTCCACCTTGTTCACCATTCGCACAAAGCATACCACCTATCAGATGAAAGCAGATGAATACGGCGTGTTGCTGCATCTTTGGTATGGTGCATCTGTCGAGGGCGATATGTCCTATCTGCTGGACTATCCGGATGTTGGATTTTCCGGAAACCTCTATGAAGCAGAAAACAGAAGAACTTACTCTTTGAATACCTTGCCGCTGGAATATGCAACCGAAGGCGTTGGCGATTTCCGGATTCCAGCAGTTGCAGCAACGCACGCAGACGGCAGCAATGCATTAGATTTGCGGTATCAGTCTTACAACATTCTGAAAGGCAAGTATGCGATTGCAGGGCTGCCGGCAGTCTATGCAGACGAAGACGAAGCAGAAACTTTGGAAATTGTTCTGAAAGATACGGCAACAGATTTGCAGGTAACCTTGCGGTATGGCGTTCTGCCGGAACTGGATATGCTGACTCGCTGCGTTTCCATCCAGAATCTTGGCACAACGCCGATTACACTGACAAAGGCAGCTAGCTTCTGTTTGGATTTGCCCTATGGAAAGTGGGAATGGATGCATTTCCACGGCAGACATGCGATGGAACGGATTACCGAACGGACACCGCTGATTCATGGCATTCAGGAAAGTTCCAGCACAAGAGGCACATCCAGCCACCACCAGAACCCGACTGCCATTCTCTGCACGCCAGATTGCACGGAAACCAATGGCAGCTGTTTCGGAGCAGCATTCTTGTATAGCGGCAGCTTCCAGACGAAGATTGAATATGACCAGATGCGGCAGGCAAGAATGGTGATGGGACTACATCCGGATTTGTTCCGCTGGGAACTCCAGCCAAATGCAACCTTTGATACACCGGAAGTGTTGTTCACTTACAGCGATAGCGGCTTAGAAACCCTATCACATCGCTTCCAGAAAACCATTCGGGAACACGTTTGCCGTGGGAAGTATCAGAAAATCGAACGTCCGGTTCTGATTAACAACTGGGAAGCAACCTATTTCGATTTCAACGAAGAAAAGATTTTAAAGATTGCCGAAGAAGCCGCTCGTCTGGGCGTGGATATGCTGGTATTGGATGACGGCTGGTTTGGCAAGCGGGATGATGACTGCTCCGGTCTGGGCGACTGGTTCGTGAATGAACAGAAGCTCAGGGGCGGACTGGGTACACTGGTGCAGAAAGTAAAGGCTCTGGGCATGCGGTTCGGCATTTGGTTTGAACCGGAAATGATTTCGGAAGACAGCGATTTGTATCGCACCCATCCAGACTGGGCAATTCAGATTCCTGGCAGAAATCCGATGCGAAGCCGGTATCAGCTGCTGTTGGATCTGTCAAATCCGGATGTGCAGGATTACTTGTACAAGTGTATTTCTGACATTCTGAACAGTGCGGATATTTCCTATGTAAAGTGGGATATGAACCGCAGTATCAGTGACTGGTATACCGCTTTGCTGCCGGCAAATCGGCAGGGTGAGTTGCCGCATCGGTATGTGCTGGGTGTCTATGCGTTGCTGGAACGGCTGACTTCTGCATTCCCAGAGGTTCTGTTTGAGGGATGCAGCGGCGGCGGCGGACGGTTCGACGCTGGAATGCTGTACTACTGCCCGCAGATTTGGTGCAGCGATGACACAGATGCTTATGAACGAACCATTATTCAGTATGGCACATCGTTCTTCTATCCAGTTTCTGCGGTTGGTTCTCACGTTTCCGTTGTTCCGAATCACCAGACTGGCAGAGTTACACCAATTGAAACCCGTGCCGTGACGGCGATGGCTGGCAGTTTCGGCTATGAATTGGATTTGAATTTGCTGTCAGATGAAGAAAAGGAATCTGTGACCAAGCAGATTCAGCAGTTCAAGGAATACGGTTCGCTGATTCACAACGGAACGTATTACCGCCTGAGCAATCCGCTACAAGATGCCTATGCACTCTGGGCGTTTGTATCTGAGGACAAGAAAGAAGTCTTGGTACAGGGCATGATTTTCCGGACAGAAGCAAACATGGTGCGGCATTGTGTTTCGCTGCGTGGCTTGGATGCAAAGGCAGTTTACCGGACAAAGGACGGAGCAGCCTATACAGGGGACACCCTGATGCATGCAGGGGTTCTGCTGCCGAAATCTTGGGGCGACTATTATCCGGTTTCCATGCATTTCATCAGCGAATAATGCTTTAAAAATCAAACAGTGATTGCGGCACACCGTGGAAAGTGATTCTGCGGTGTGCCGTTTCTATTGATTTTTCGGGAGATTTCATGGATTTTTAAATTTGTCGACTATTACGAATTTCAGCGAAAAAACAGGGAAATATTCTGTTAAATGACGAATTGAAATACCTTGAAAACCTATCGCATCTATGGTATAATAGAAGGTAATGAAAACGGCAAAAGGTGGGGAATTCGATATGAAAACGATACTTTGCTTTGGGGACTCAAACACATATGGCTATCAGCCGGAAACGAAAAAACGATATGATGAAACCACACGCTGGACGTGCTTGTTACAGCAGGCAATTCAGCCCTACGGGTGGCGTGTTGTGGAAGAGGGTTTGTGCGGACGCACAACCAACTTGAACGGCATTCGTCGGGAAAACCGAAACGGTGCTGCGGTGCTGCCGATGCTGCTGGAATCCCATGCACCGTTGGATGCGGTGATTTTGATGCTGGGGACAAACGACTGCAAAACGCAGTTCCATGCAACGCCGGAATCCATTGGAGCAGGCATCGAAGCTCTGATTGCACAGGTGCGGGCATTCGATGAACAGCTTCCAATCTTATTGGTTTCCCCCATTCATCTTGCAGCGGATATTGCAGAAAAAGACCCCGCATTTTCTGCGGATTCCGTTCCCATTTCTTATGCGTTAAAATCCGTCTATGCAGCGATTGCGGAACGGGAACACTGCATGTTTTTTGCGGCTTCGGATTATGCAGAGCCTTCGGACGCAGATGGCGAACATCTCGACGCAGAGGGACATCAAAAACTGACCAAACAGATGCTGAACGCATTACAACCATTACTATGCGGAAAGGAACAGGAAAAATGACAACGAAAGAAATGCAGGAAGCAATTCTAAAATGGAAAAAAGAACAAGACTGCTGTATTTTGGCACATTGCTACCAGACCCATGATATTTTGGAAGTGGCAGACTTTGTCGGAGATTCTTTCGGATTGGCACAGAAAGCAGCAAAAACCAAGTGCAAACGGGTGATGATGTGCGGTGTTCGTTTTATGGCAGAAACCGTGAAGATTCTGTCGCCGGAAAAACAAGTTTATCTGCCAAAAGCAGAAGCTGGCTGCCCGATGGCGGAACAGTTAGATGTGGAAATGTTACAGCAGATGAAAGAAATCTATCCGGAACACTGCGTGGTTGCCTATATCAATACAACCGCTGCACTAAAAACGCTGTGTGATGTTTGCGTAACATCCTCCTCCGCTGTGGATATTATTCGGAAGATTCCAAACAAAAAGATTCTGTTCATTCCGGACTGCAATCTGGGCGATTATGTGGCAAAACAGATTCCGGAAAAGGAATTTCAGCTGATGCATGGCGGTTGCCCGACCCACGTTCGGATTACCGTCAAGGACGTAGAAAAGGCACGGGCTGCACATCCGGATGCAGAGCTGCTGGTACATCCGGAATGCCAGCCAGCAGTCACCGCACAGGCGGACTATGTTGGCAGCACAACCGGCATTATGAACTATGCAGCAAAGAGTGACAAGAAATCGTTCATCATCGGTACAGAAAACAGCATTGTACAACACTTGGGCATGCAGTTCCCGGACAAGCTGTTTTATCCGCTCTCGAAAGATTGTGTCTGTCACAATATGAAAGTTACGACATTGGCAGATGTTTTGCACTGCTTGCAGGGCGTAGACGGCGAAGAAATTCAGATGCCGAAAGATGTCATGCAGAAAGCAAAGGTCTGCATTGAAGAAATGTTGAGGTTGGGAAATTAAGATGCAGAAAAAAGTATTGGTCGCAATGAGCGGCGGTGTGGATAGTTCTGCAACAGCTGCGATCTTGTGCCAAAAGGGCTATGATTGTATCGGTGTCACGATGAAGCTGTACAATCTGCCAGATGATGCGGTTCGCAGCAACACCTGCTGTACGCTTTCCGATGCAGAAGATGCAAAGAGCGTTGCATATCGGCTGGGTATGCGGTATTACGTCATGAATTTTACGGCAGATTTTGCCAAGGAAGTTATTGACCGTTTTGTATCTGCCTATGAACGGGGCGAAACGCCGAATCCTTGTATTGACTGCAACCGATATATGAAGTTTGAACAGCTGTACCAGCGAGCTGCTCTGCTGGGCTGCGATGCGATTGCAACCGGACACTATGCACGGATTGCATACGATGAAGAACGGGGCAGATGGCTGCTGAAAAAGTCGAAGAATGAAGCAAAAGACCAGAGTTATGTGCTGTATTCCATGACGCAGGAGCAGCTTGCACATACGATTTTTCCGCTGGGGGACTATACCGACAAGGCGGAAGTGCGGAAGTTGGCAGCAGAATCCGGCTTGCTGAATGCAGAAAAGCAGGACAGTCAGGATATTTGCTTTGTTCCGGATGGCGATTATGCAGCGTTTATTGAACAGTACACGGGAAAGCAGTATCCGCATGGGGATTTTGTAGACCGGAACGGCAAGAAGCTGGGCGAGCATAAGGGCATGATTGGTTATACCATCGGACAGCGGAAGGGTTTGGGCATTTCTGCACCGCATCCGCTGTATGTCTGCAAGAAGTGCGTGGAAGATAATACCATTGTGCTTTCAGAGCGAGAGGGACTGTATACTACGAAACTGATTGCACGGGATTTCAACTGGATTGCTTATGATGGTGCACCGAAAACGCCGATTTCCGTCACAGCAAGAACCCGTTACCATGCCAAGGAGGCAGCTGCAACGGTTACTCCGCTGGAAGATGGAACGGTACAAGTTGTATTTGCAGAGCCACAGCGTGCCGTGACTGCTGGTCAGGCAGTGGTACTGTATGATGGAGAAATTGTAGTTGGCGGAGGAACGATTACTTCCGCTGAATAAAGAGAAAAAAGTCCGACAGAAATGCCGGACTTTTTTGTTGCATGAAATTTCATCAGACGGAAACTTGAAACAGCCCATGCCGATTGCAGTAGCTGTAAATCGTACCATGCCTCATCATCGGGAAGCGTACCATTGGATTTTGTTCCGGATAACACTTGATGAACGAAATCCGGTCACTGGTGACATAGGCAAAAAAGGAGAGAAAATGTGTTTTTTCCATGGGGTGTTCCATAAAAACAACCTTCTTTCTGAGTGGATGCTTTTAGTATAACACAAGCGATTCGGTTCTGCAACCTACGTTTCGTAGAGTGCTTTTAAAGAAAATAAATCTATAATTTAGAATAATATTATTAGAAAAAGCATTGATTTTTTCCCGAAAATGCGGTAAAATAGAAAACAGATTTCGGCATTGTGTCAGTGTACATAAAACCAAAATGCCGGAACGATAGAAAGGAGCTTCGTAATGTATATTACTTGCTTGGATTTGGAAGGCGTATTGGTGCCAGAAATTTGGATCGCATTTGCAGAAGAAAGCGGAATCCCGGAATTAAAGCGTACCACCAGAGATGAACCAGATTATGATAAGCTGATGAAATGGAGAATCGGCGTTCTGAAAGAACACGGTCTTGGCTTGAAAGAAATTCAGGAAACCATTGCAAAGATTGACCCGCTGCCGGGTGCAAAGGAATTTTTGGACAAACTGCGGAAAGAATGCCAGGTGATTATTATCAGCGATACCTTCACACAGTTTGCAGGCCCGTTGATGGAAAAGTTAGGACAGCCGACCATTTTCTGCAATTCTCTGGAAGTTGCAGCAGATGGCGAAATCACTGGCTTCAAGATGCGTGTTGAAAACTCCAAGCTGACCACCGTAAAGGCATTGCAGTCCATTGGCTATGATACCATCGCCAGCGGTGACAGCTACAACGACCTCGCAATGATTCAGGCAAGTAAAGCAGGCTTCCTCTTCCGGAGCACGGAACAGATTCAGAAAGACCATCCGGAACTTCCGGCATTTGAACGGTATGAAGATTTGCTGGCTGCAATTGAACAGGAATTGCAGAAGTAAGCAAGTTTTTGATTCTGATTGCATACAAAAAACGCTGTTGCACGATTCTTGTGCAGCAGCGTTTTTGCGTTTACTTGTTAGAAATGGTAATGGTATAAGCACCATCTTTCAGGTCGCCAACCGTCACGGTTACGCCAGGGTCAATCGTTTCTTGTTCGTTGGAATCGTACCAATGGAAACCGGAAATTGTTCCATCAATCACATCTCCCGTTTTGAAAACGCTGCCGCCCTCCTGCTCATTGGCAAGCCGAATTAAGCGGATGCCGTCATCATCATTGTTTGTATACTCCGAACCATTCTGATATTTGAAGTAAGCGTACCAATAATCTTCCTGCAAGTCTGCCTGAATGTGGTAAACCCGAATGCCACTGTCAATACTCTGCCAGTAGTTCATGTGGGAATTAATGTAGCTGTTATTATCATCCTCGGTGACGTATTCAATCATCAGGTATTCAGAGAAATAACGTCCATCCAGCTTTCCATACGGGATAATCACGCAGTTTCCGTTTTTGGTCTGAGCGTTTTGCAGCTGGAACGTCTGTGTGCCCTTGCTGCTGTCGTAGACAGAAACTTGATTCTTCTGATACCAGCCCAGCATCAGCTTAGAGAAACAGCCGAAATCGGAAGCAGCATCCGCATCCATCAATTCTGTTCCGGCATTGCCTTTCATGCCCTCGAAATCATCGCTGTTATAGAGGTAGTAGTCCGGCAAGCCCATGCAGTGCCCCATTTCGTGGAGGTAACTGCTGTTGAAGTTGTTGTAATTGGTTTCACTTTCAATCTGAGCGTTTCCGGTGATGATATGTCCAATGGTAACGCCATCGACCGTATAAGCGGAATCGCCGATTGGCCCAGCACACGGCCACCAGTTGTCATTTCCGGCAGCAGTTGGAACAGAGAACAGTGTTGCATCAATCACACCATCGTTGTTGCCATCAAACTGGCTGAAATCCACGCTGTCGTTAAATGCATCGTAGCATTCCCGTGCAAGCTTATCTTTGTCCGTATCGTAGGCGGAACGGTTTTCCTTGGTGGTATAGCGGAATACCTGTCCATCAAGGTGCATTGTCCCCTTGGAAGAGCGTTCATAGAATGCACGCATACTGTCGAATGGGTAATTGCTGTCGCTGGTATCTGCTTCCCCGAATGCGATTTCCTGAATCTGTTCCGCAGAAAGGTCTGTGGTATATTTGCAGTCCGGAAAATCCACATAGAAAATCACCAGCTTGGCATCACCCTGCGAGGGCAGGGAAGCCTTGACTGCCTGAATGGATGGCGTTAAGAATGTAGCATCCTCCGCATCTGTCGTATCTGTAGTAGTCGTTGTGGTTTCTGTGGTAGTGGTAACAGGGGCAGTCGTGTCGCTGGTAACGGTAGTCGTATCGGCGATTTCCTCCCAGATTTCGAGAAAATCTTCGTAGAGGACGCAGTGTTTCAGCATCATCAAGTCTGCTACATTGACAACGTGGTCTTGGTTGAGGTCAGCACGCTGTAGGATGTCTTCCCCCTGCAAAGCATCCAACCGGAGCAAATACCGCTGCATTTTTACAATGTCAACCATCGAAACAACGCCGTCATGGTTCAGGTCGCCCCGATAGCCACGCCATTCCCACGATGCATAGGCGTGTGGAAGTGCAATCATGCCAATTCCGGCGGCAACGGTTGCAGCACTCAGCAGTGCAGTTCCGAGAATGGTGCTTTTTTTCATAGAGAATGCCTCCTTTTTCCGTTCTAAAATCAGATGGTTTCATCATACCACTTTTCACAAAAAAATGCAAGATGCATTCTCTTTTTTTAGCAACTTTTCTAATTTTTCGAGCAAGATTTTGTGGATTCCGTGCAAGCCGAGGCGGATAAAACGGCTTCCACAGCTGCCCAGAACGTCTGCCATTCGGATACATTCATACAGAGAAACGGTAGCATCCAGCGTTCCCACGGATGCTGTGGGTGCTGCTGAAAGAACGAGATACACTCCCGAAAGAGCGGTGGATGTCCGATGGTTTGCCGGATGGTGCAGAGAATGGCAACGCCGTCCAGCTGTTTGTCAGCGGAGCAGTTCGGGAAAGCCGTTTGTACCTGCTGAAGCAGCCATTGCCCTTCCGGCAGGGAAGAGAAACTTTCTGGATTCATAGAAAACACCTCCTGTTGGTTGAAAAAAGCCAGTCGTTCTAGAGGAACAGACTGGCTTTTCGAGAAAGATGATTTAAGAGAGCGAATTACTTGGCAGCCTGATAGCCCAATTCAAACGCTTTCAAGTTCATGTCTAAGAATTTTGCCGGAACAGTGTTCCGAATGGTTTCGAGCCACTTTTCATACGGGATTTCGGTGGACTTTGCCATCACGCCAATCAAAACAACATTGACGCATTTCTGACTGCCAGCCTGTACCGCAAGCTGTAACGCATCGACAGCCGTCAAATCGCAAACGGCATCCAGCTTTTCGCAGATGTGTTCTGGATATGCCATTGCACCAGTAATGACAGGCATTGGGTCAATCTGCTGGGTGTTGGCAATCATCTTTCCGCCCTGTTTCAGGTAAGGAAGAGCACGATAGGCTTCGAGCGGTTCAAACGCTAAAATCAAATCAGCCGTGCCACGGTCGACGATTGGGGAATAAACAGCATCGCCATATTTCACATAGGTTACAACGCTGCCGCCTCGCTGGCTCATACCGTGTACTTCAGAAACTTTGACATCATAACCGGCATCTGTGACAGCGTTGCCCAAGATTCGGCTGGCAAGCAGCGTTCCCTGTCCGCCGACACCAACAATCATAATTTGTTTTGTCATGGTTTATGCCTCCTCTTTCTTGTGAATGCAGCCAAACGGACATACGTTCAGGCAGAGTCCGCAGCCGTTGCACTGGGTCGGGTTGATGATTGGCTTTGTGCCATCGAAAGAAATTGCCGGGCAGCCCAGCTTCATGCAGAGTTTACACTTCTTGCAGTCTGTGCTGATTTCGCAGCAGCCTGTATATTTTACGGTTTTCAGCAGGGCACACGGACGCTGTGCAATGATGACAGACGGTTCTTCCGCAGCGATTTCCTGCTTCACAACGGCTTCCATCTGCTTGACATCGAACGGGTCAACAATGGCAATTCGTTCGACACCAACGGACTTACAGAGCGTTACCAGATTCACTTGCTTGGTGACTTCCTTCCGGATGGTGTAACCCGTGGTCGGGTTGTCCTGATGTCCGGTCATGCCTGTGATGGAGTTGTCCAGAATGATAATCGTATTGATGCCCTTGTTATAAACCACATCAATCAAGCCCGTGATACCGGAGTGAATGAAGGTAGAGTCGCCGATGACCGAAACGGTTTTCTTTGCAAAGTCATTGCCTCTTGCCTTTGCCATACCCATTGCAACACCAACAGATGCACCCATACAAATTGTGGTGTCCATGCTGTTCAGCGGAGCAACTGCCCCCAATGTATAACAGCCGATGTCGCCGGAAACCTGCAACTTCAGCTTGTGCAGAACATAGAACACACCTCTGTGCGGACAGCCTGCACACATCACTGGCGGACGAACAGGAATCGGTTCACCCGGCACTTGATAAGCTGGCTCTTCTTCGCCCAGAACCACCTTGCGAATCTGATGCGGTGTGTATTCGCCCAGCAGGGAGAAAGCTTCCTTGCCGATGACAGAAATGCCGAGGCTGCGGCAGTAGGTTTCAATGAACGGGTCGAGTTCTTCAATGACATAGACGGTTTCATGCTGTGCAGCAAAGTCCAGCAGCATTTGCTTCGGCATCGGGTAAATCATACCCAGTTTGCAGTAGTCTACCTGGTCGCCGAGGGCTTCCTTGGCATACAGATAAGCGATACCAGCAGAAATGACACCGATTTTGTTGCCCTTGGATTCTACTCGGTTAATCGGACAGGTTTCTGCATATTCTGCCAGTTTCCGCATCCGTTCTTCTACAACCACGTGCCGTTTGATGGCATTTGCCGGCATCATGACATACTTAGCAGCATCCTTTTCATACGGTTTCAGAGCAACTTCTTCCGGTTCTTCCAGTTCTACCAGACTCTGAGAGTGGGAAACACGGGTGGACAGCCGGAGAAATGCCGGAGCATCGAATGTTTCGCTGATGGTATATGCAAGCTTGGTGAAGTTCTTGCATTCTGCGGAATCGGACGGTTCGAGCATTGGAATCTTGGCAGCTTCTGCATAGTGCCGGGAATCCTGTTCGTTTTGAGAAGAATGCATACCCGGGTCATCTGCAACGCAGAAAACCAGACCGCCATTGACACCGCTGTAACTTACGGTGAATACCGGGTCAGCCATGACATTCAAACCAACGTGCTTCATGCAGGACATCGCACGAGCACCGCCGATGGATGCACCAATGGCAACTTCCGCAGCAACCTTTTCATTTGGTGCCCATTCCGCATAAATTTCCTTGTATGGGACAATCTGTTCTGTAATTTCTGTGCTTGGCGTTCCCGGATAAGAGGAAACAACCCGAACGCCTGCTTCATAAGCACCTCTTGCTACAGCAGCATTGCCGAGCAGTAATTTTTTCATATTTGTTCATCCTTTCATGGGGTTTCGTGTTCGGTGACACCGGATTCTTTTGCAACCAGATTTTCAACACAGTACCGCTTCCGCAGCTTTGGTTTTTCAATCTTTCCGGTGGGGTTTCTTGGAACATCGGCAAAGATAATTTTTCTTGGCCGCTTATACCGTGGCAGTGCCATGCAGAACGCCTGCAACTCTTCTTCGGTGAGTGCTGCTTCTGGCTTCACTTCTACGATAGCAGCCGTAATTTCGCCCAAACGGGCATCTGGCAGACCAATGACAGCAACGTCTTTGATTGCATTGTGCTGGCGGAGGAAATCTTCAATCTGTACCGGATAGATATTTTCCCCGCCGGTGATGATGACATCTTTCTTACGGTCAACGAGATAGATAAAGCCGTCTTCGTCTTCCTGTGCCATATCGCCGGTGAACAGCCAACCATCCTGTAAAACTTCTTCGGTTGCCTTTTCATCTCGATAGTAGCACTTCATCACGCCTGGACCTTTTACAGCCAGTTCGCCAACTTCGCCCTGCGGAACGGTATTGTGGTTCGGGTCAACAATCTTGACTTCCCAGCCATAGCCAGCCTTTCCGATTGCACCGACCTTGTGCGGATTTTCAACACCAAGGTGTACGCAGCCTGGGCCAATGGATTCGCTCAGACCATAGTTGGTATCATAAGCATGGTGTGGGAAATAAGCCTTCCAGCGTTTGACCAAAGACGGCGGAACAGGCTGTGCACCGATGTGCATCAACCGCCACTGGTCGAGGTTGTAGTCGTCTAGATTCAAATCTTTCCGGTCTAACGCATCCAGCAAATCCTGTGCCCACGGCACGAGCAGCCAGACGATGGTGCATTGTTCTTCGGAAACGGCTTTCAGAATCCATTCCGGCTTGACCCCACGGAGCAGGACTGCCTTTCCGCCCGTCAGCAGCGAGCCAAACCAGTGCATTTTTGCCCCTGTATGATAGAGTGGCGGAATGCAGAGGAACACATCGTCCTTTGTCTGACCGTGATGGTGCTGTTCGACCTGTGCAGCGTGGCTCAGGCTTCTGTGTGTATGTAAGATGGCCTTCGGGAAGCCAGTCGTACCAGAAGAAAAATAGATGGCAGCATCATCGTCTTCTGTCAGCGGCACATCCGGATTTTTGGAGGTGCAGAACTGTGTCAGACGGTCATAGCTTTCTGCAAAGGTCGGGCAGTCTTTTCCGACATACAGCATGCTCCGAACACGAGGCATACAATCGCAGATTTCCTCCACCCGTCCGGTAAATTCAGGGCCAAATACTAAGAAATCCGCTTCTGCTAAGTTCAGACAGTACCGGATTTCTTCGGCAGTATAGCGGTAGTTCAGCGGAACGGCAATCGCTCCTGCTTTTAAGATGCCGAAATAAATCGGCAGCCATTCCAGGCAGTTCATCAGCAGGATGGCAACTTTTTCGCCCTTGCGGATGCCTCTGGACAAGAGGAAGTTTGCGAACCGGTTTGCCTGGCAGTTGAAATCTTTCCAAGTGATTTCCCGCCGGACATTCTGCCCCGTACCGGATTCAATCAGGGCGTATTCTTTCCACGTCAACCGACCATGGACGGTGGGCGGCGGTGTAATTTCAACCAGACTGGTATCATCTGGATAGCGTTCTGCATTTTGCCGCAGTAGTTCTGTGATAGGCATTTTTGACATTCCTTTCTGTTTCTGTTTGTACCAGCACAAGGTACAAACGATCTTTTTTATTATAGCACAATCTCTCTAAAAAAACAATACGAAAACCAAAAAAACTGCAAAATTTGCAAAAATGCTGCCAGATGGGAGCAGACAGCCTCCATCCGGCAGCGAAATGATGGGATTCAAATGAAAGGTCTAAGAGGAACGACGAGAGCAAAATAATGACCATACAAACCGGAACGATGTAGGGAATCATCACGCAGTACAGCTTTCTTGCTGGGAGTGTTCCAGAGTGACAGCAGGTCGATAATCGGCAAAATTTGCAAAAATGCTGCCAGATGGGAGCAGACAACCTCCATCCGGCAGCAAAATGATGGGATTCAAATTAAAGGTCTAAGAGGAACGAAGAGAGCAGAATAATAACCATACAAACCGGAACGATGTAGGTAATCATCACGCAGAATAGCTTTCTTGCTCGGAATGTTCCAGAGAGGGAAACTTCTTCGATGACATACTTCGGCTTCACGACCCAGCCGATTAAAACAGCCGTCAGCAGAGCCACAATCGGCATGAGTAAGTTGTTCGAGAAGAAGTCGAAGAAATCGAGAATCTGATAGCCGAAAATCGTAACTTCGCTCCAGATGCCATAACCCAGCGTGGACGGCAGTGCCATCAGCAGGGCAACGCCCATGACCAGCAGACAAATCGTCTGGCGTTTCCACTTCAGCTTGTCCTGCAATACGGAAACAATCGTTTCCATCAGGGAGATGGAAGAAGTGAGTGCAGCGAAGAATACCAGCAGGAAAAAGGCTGCACCGAAAATTGCTCCGCCGGACAGACTGTCGAACAGCTTTGGCAGGGTGATGAACATCAGTCCAGGGCCAGCTTTTAAAGCGGCGTGGTCGCCATTCGAGAATGCAAAAACTGCTGGAACGATCATCAGACCGGACAAGAACGCAACCAGCGTATCAAAGATTTCAACGTGTCGAACAGACTGTTCCAAGTTGTCTTGTTTGCCCATGTAAGAGCCGTAGGTAATCATGATGCCCATTGCAAGGGACATGGAATAGAAGAGCTGTCCCATTGCTGCAACGACGGTTTTGATGGAAAAATCAGAGAAGTTCGGCTTGATGTAATAGACAAAACCATCCATTGCACCATCCAAAGTCAATGCATAAATTGCCATTGCCAGCGACAGCAGAATCAGAACCGGCATGAGAATCTTGCTGACCTTTTCTACGCCCTTTTGTACCCCGATCAGAACGACCAATGCCGTACAGAAGAGGAAAATTGCAAGGAATACAATGGGCTGTGCTGTGCCGGAAATGAAGTTGGAAAAATAATCGTCTGCTGCGGCTGCGTGTGCCTGTCCGGTAAAATAGACCGTCATATACTTGACAATCCATCCCCCGATCACACAGTAATAGGGGAAAATCAGAATCGGAACTGCTGAGGCAATGTAACCCAGGAACGAAAATTTTTGGTTGACGGCTTTGTAGGCGAGAATGGCACTCTTTCCGGTTTTTCTGCCGATTGCAATTTCTGTCGTCATCAGGGCAAAGCCGAAGGTAACGGCTAAGACCAGATAGACCAGCAGGAAGATCCCGCCTCCGTATTTGGCTACCAGATAGGGAAATCGCCAGATATTTCCCAATCCGACTGCTGATCCTGCCGCCGCCATGACGAATCCCAGACGGCTGGAAAAGCCAGTTTTGTTTGCTTGCTTCATGATTAAAATCATCCTTTCCTTGATCATTGCTGCAAAATGGTGGTGCAGCTGTTTTATTTTTTTGAGAAGCAATATCTTTTTTATTATAATCGCTCTTTAGAGAAAATGCAATCATTTTTTGGATTTGTTTTCAATTTGTTTGGAATTGTACAAATGACCGTTGAATTTTTTTCAGCAGACCGGAAACATTCCGGATGATTTTTCCGCAGGATGCCAGCGACTTTTGAAAAACCAGTCGGAAAATCGAAAAAGCACTTGATTCCTGACAAAAAATGTTGTATAATAAGGATGTATGCAAAAGCGGCATACAGATTTCCCGTACAGGATGTTCTTTGTGCAGAACGAATCATCTGTGCCGGAAAACCACTATCATATGAAAGGAGTTTGAAGATGATTTATTCAAACGAAGTAAACAAGATGTGCAGCGTTGCACAGGGCGTGAACCATGGTGCTGCTCCGATTCCGGAAGAAGCAAAGTGGGTAAAGGCAAAGGAAATTTCTGACATCTCCGGTCTGACACACGGGATCGGCTGGTGTGCACCGCAGCAGGGAACATGTAAGCTGACCCTGAATGTCAAGGAAGGCATCATTCAGGAAGCATTGGTGGAAACCGTAGGATGTTCTGGTATGACGCATTCTGCAGCTATGGCAGCAGAAATTCTGCCGGGCAGAACCATTCTGGAAGCATTGAATACCGACCTGGTATGTGATGCCATCAACACTGCTATGCGGGAACTGTTCCTTCAGATCGTATACGGCAGAAGCCAGAGTGCATTCTCTGAAGAAGGTCTGCCGATCGGTGCTGGTCTGGAAGACCTCGGTAAGGGTCTGCGTTCTCAGGTTGGTACGATGTATGGTACACTGGCAAAGGGTCCTCGGTATCTGGAAATGACCGATGGTTATGTCACCAAGATTGCCCTGAACGAAGATGATGAAATCATTGGCTATAAGTTCGTAAACTTCGGCAAGATGATGGACTTCATCAAGGCTGGCGATGATGCAAACACCGCTTTTGAAAAGGCACAGGGACAGTATGGCCGTGTTGCAGACGCTGTAAAGTTTGTAGACCCGAGAGAAGAATAAGGAGGAATTTCATCCATGGCATTGTTTGAATCTTATGAGAGAAGAGAAAAGCAGATTCTTGCGGTTCTCAAGGAATATGGCATTGACTCCATCGAAGGGGCTGCAGAAGTAACAAAGGCAGCTGGACTGGACGTTTACAAGATGGTAGAAGGCATTCAGCCAATCTGCTTTGAAAATGCAAAGTGGGCTTACACTGTTGGTGCAGCCATCGCAATCAAGAAGGGTTGTCGCCGTGCAGCAGATGCAGCCGCAGCAATCGGAGAAGGCTTGCAGGCATTCTGCATTCCGGGTTCTGTTGCAGACCAGAGAAAAGTAGGTCTGGGTCACGGTAACCTGGGCAAGATGCTGCTGGAAGAAGAAACCAAGTGCTTCGCATTCCTGGCAGGTCACGAATCTTTCGCAGCTGCAGAAGGTGCAATCGGTATTGCTGAAAAGGCAAACAAGGTTCGGAAAGAACCGCTGCGGGTTATCCTGAACGGTCTGGGCAAGGATGCTGCACAGATTATTGCAAGAGTAAACGGCTTTACCTATATAGAAACTGAAATGGATTACTACACTGGTGAAGTCAAGGAAGTATTCCGGAAGTGCTATTCCAAGGATCCGGAAAGCCCGAGAGCAAAGGTAAATTGCTACGGTGCAAACGATGTAACTGAAGGCGTTGCAATCATGTGGAAGGAAGGCGTAGACGTTTCCATTACTGGTAACTCCACCAACCCGACCAGATTCCAGCACCCGGTAGCAGGTACTTATAAGAAGGAATGCATTGACGCTGGCAAGAAGTACTTCTCTGTTGCATCTGGCGGCGGTACAGGTCGTACCCTGCACCCGGATAACGTGGCAGCTGGCCCGGCTTCTTACGGTATGACCGATACCATGGGGCGGATGCACTCTGACGCACAGTTTGCAGGTTCTTCTTCTGTACCGGCACACGTTGAAATGATGGGCTTGATCGGCATGGGCAACAACCCGATGGTTGGTGCAACCGTAGCAGTTGCTGTATCTGTAGAAGAAGCAGCAAAGGCTGGCAAATTCTAAGGAATATCGGCATTTTCTCATTTTGACGCAACGAAAAAGGGCGTTTTTGCAGTGATGCAGAAACGTCCTTTTTGCTTGGTGTGTCCACATTGTGTCCACGTCCAAAGAAGAAGTGGACACAGCATAATAAAAAAGCAGCCGTTTCCTGAGATGATCAGCTT
>OIDL01000410.1_pt1 | contig 19369 bp, 14 predicted proteins | sample 1581611 | NCBI WGS metagenome assembly OIDL01 (sample SAMEA3882516, study PRJEB24775) | human gut metagenome | biome: human-associated habitat; feature: intestine environment; material: feces | place: Netherlands | collected 2009/2010 | reverse complement strand
GATAATCTCCGCGCCGATGAGCTTCTTCGCGCGGCTCGCCATGGAAAGACCGATGGTGCCGGTGCCGCAGTAGAGGTCAAGCAGCGTTTCCGCACCTGTAAGCCCGGCGTACTCTGCGGCCTTGTTGTAAAGCGCCTCCGCCTGCGTGCGGTTCACCTGATAAAACGCGTGGGGCGAAATTTCAAACTCCAGCCTGCAGAGCGTATCGCGGATCGTGGGCTTGCCCCACAGCGTGCGCAGCTCGCGACCCAAAACGACATTTGTGCGCTCGCGGTTGATGTTTAACACAATGCCGGTAATTTCCGGCACAGCCTCGCGCAGCATTTTGACGAGCAAGTCTTCCCCGTGCAGCTTTGCGCCGTTCGCGACGATGCACACGAGCACCTCACCGCTCTTTTCGCCGCAGCGCATGTAAAGGTGGCGCAAAACGCCGCTGTGCGCCGCTTCATCGTAGATGCTCTCCCCGCTCAGTTTTTGCCACGCGCGGAACGCTTCCGCCGCGCGATCAAATACCTCGGGCTGCAAAAGGCAGGTGTGCGTGTCGATGATACGGTGGGAATTCACGGCGTAAAAGCCCATTTGCATTTCGCCGTTTTTGGAAAGCCCGATGGGCAGCTGGCATTTGTTGCGGTAGCGCGTGCGGGACGGCGCGCCGAGGATCGGCTCCATGGGGATATTTTCAAAGCCGCCGATGCGCTCCAAGGCGTCGCGGACACGCTGCGTTTTGATCTTCAGCTCCGCTTCATACGTGATGTGGCGGTAAACGCAGCCGCCGCACGGGCCTGCAATGGGACAATCCGGTATGGTGCGATCGGGCGACGGCGTAAGCAGCTCCTCGAGCCGCCCGAATGCGTACTTTTTGAGGACTTTTACGACGCGCACGACGCAGCGGTCGCCCACGGCGGTACCGGGCACGAACACGGCCATGCCATCTGCGCGGCAGATGCCGCTGCCCTCGGCGGTCATGGCGGTGATCTCCGCTTCAAACAAATCATTTTTCTTTATCATGGAAAAACCTCCGTCAAACACAAAATTCTCTTTTTCATGCATAAAGCAGAGAACATGCGGGTAATTTAAGGGTGAGATACGATTTCAAACGGCTTATGTGGAAAAACGCGGTCAATTTATATGTGCAAAATATACACAAATTTTTATTTTGATTTGTGCGACAATAGCAAAAGGGAGATTGTTTCAGAAACCGTTGACAATCGATATTTCAGTCGTTATAATATAGACATAACAAATGACAACGAGCTCTGCGGTAAACGTTACCGCGACTTTTCAATACAACTCCTCCCCAAAAGAGAGCAAAAGGCGAGATTCATTTCTCGCCTTTTGCTCTTTTTTGCATTACTTTTTACAGAAGGCTTTTGAAGTCTCCGCAAAAGCGAAAAGAGCGGTAAAATCACGAAACGACGTTCTGCGGCGTGCCGTTCCGGAACGCTTTCAGGTTCTCGGCGACAGTCTTAATGAGACGGGCGCGCGCGTCTCGGGACGCCCACGCGATGTGCGGCGTGACGATACAGTTTTTGGCGGTGAGCAGCGGGTCATCCTTTTTCGGCGGCTCGTGCACAAGGACGTCAAGCCCCGCTCCGGCGATGCGGCCACTATTCAGCGCCTCGGCAAGGGCAGCTTCGTCCACAACTGCGCCGCGCGCCGTATTGATAAGGAACGCAGTGGGCTTCATCAGGTTAAGGCGCTCCGCATTCACAAGCCTGCGGGTCTCGTCCGTGAGCGGGCAATGCAGCGAGACGACATCGGCATTTTTGAAAAGCGCGTCGAGCTCCGCCCACTGATAACGCTCGGGCAGCTCCCGTTTCGTGCGGCTGTATACGAGAATTTTCATGCCGAGCGCCGCGCCGAGCTTTGAGACGGTCTGCCCGATATGTCCGAAGCCGACGATGCCGAGCGTTTTGCCGTACAGCTCAAACAGCGGGTGCGTGCTGTGGCTCATCGTTTCGGCCTTATCCCAGTCGCCGCCGCGGGTGGCGGCGCTTATTTTTTCGGTGTGATTGCACAGCTCCAAAAGCAGCGCAAACGCCTGCTGCGCGACGGTCTCCACGCAATAAAGCGGCACATTGCACACGGTGATGCCCAGTTCTCCTGCGGCTTTGACATCGACAGTATTATACCCCGTTGCAAGAAGGCCGATAAAGCGCAGCTTCGGCAATTTCTGCATGATTTCGCGGCTTATAACATTGCGGTTCAAGATGACAGCTTCGGCGTCCTTTGCGCGCTCCACGATTTCTTCGGGCTCAGTGGAGTCATACACGGTGACGCTGCCGAGCGCCCTGAGCGGCGCCCACGAGACGTCGCCGGGGTTTGTAGAGCCGCCGTCCAAAATAACGATATGCATAGCGAGGTCCTTTCTGTTTCCATTTTTTATCCTACATGTAAAAACGTGTTATAGTTCTTTCTAACGGCCGTTTCTGACCGCCGTTTAAGAACCCCCTTGATAGGGTTTCTTACGGCTGAACAGTCCCCCGGACTGTTCGGGCTCGTCGTTTCTTTCGCTTGCTATTATACCGCATTTTGTTTTTTGTTTCAACGATTTTGCGCGCCGTTTGTCAAAGGATTTTGTCATCCTCTACACATATTTGCAGTTTTTAAAACTTAGAATTGCAATTTCACAAAAATCCGATTATAATAATTCTGTTAAGCGGGAAACGTTTTCACGGCGTTTGCCGCCTGTGTATTTTCGGCAGATAAACTGAACACAAACAGCAGAATACCGCGGTTTGCGGAGGAACGGGGGACTTCTATGAACTACGATCGAACACCATTTGAAACGGACAAGCCCGGCGAGGAATGCGGTGTTTTCGGCGCATACGATTTTGACGGACACGACATTTCTTCTTCCATTTATTACGGATTATTCGCCTTGCAGCACCGCGGACAAGAAAGCTGCGGCATCGCCGTCAGCGACACCGAGGGCCCCAAAGGCAAGGTGGATTACTACAAGGACATGGGCCTTGTAAACGAGGTATTCGACGAGGAGCGTCTCAATCGCCTGCACGGCAATATCGGCGTGGGCCATGTGCGCTACTCCACCGCCGGCGCGAGCAACCGCGAAAACGCGCAGCCGCTCATCATCCACTATATCAAGGGCACGCTGGCCGTAGCGCACAACGGCAACCTGACAAATGCCGTTGACCTCCGCGAAAAGCTAAAGTACAGCGGCGCTATTTTCCAGACGACCATCGATTCCGAGACGATTGCCTACTACATCGCACGCGAGCGCGTACAGACGAAAAACGTACAGGAGGCCGTCAGCCGCACGATGGACAAAATTGAGGGTGCCTATGCCCTCGCGGTCATGTCCCCCCGCAAGCTGATCGGCGCGCGCGATCCCTATGGCTTCAAGCCCCTATGTATCGGCAAGCGCGACAACACGTATTTCCTCTCCAGCGAGACCTGTGCGCTTGACGCCGTGGGCGCGGAATTCGTCCGCGACGTAGAGCCGGGCGAGATTGTCACCATCACGCCGAACGGCATTCTCTCCGACAAATCGCACTGCCTCCCCGCCGAAAAGCAGGGGCGCTGCATTTTTGAGTACATCTATTTCGCCCGCCCGGACAGCCGCATTGACGGCATCAACGTGTATTCCGCACGTCTGCTTGCCGGCCGTTTCCTCGCGAAAGATTCCCCCGTGGATGCGGACATCGTCGTCGGCGTGCCGGAATCCGGCAACGCGGCAGCACAGGGCTACGCCATGGAATCCGGCATCCCCTACGGCACGGCATTCGTGAAAAACAACTATGTCGGCCGCACATTCATCAAACCGAAGCAGAGCAGCCGTGAATCCAGCGTGCGCGTTAAATTAAATGTCCTGCGCGAGGTTGTCAAGGATAAGCGCGTCATCCTCATCGATGACTCCATCGTGCGCGGCACGACGAGCGACCAGATTGTGAACATGCTGAAAGACGCCGGCGCAAAAGAGGTGCACATGCGCATCAGCTCGCCCCCGTTCCTGTGGCCGTGTTACTTCGGCATCGATGTGCCGGAGCGCCACCAGCTTATCGCCTATAATCACACGGTCGACGAGATCTGCAAGGAGATCGGCGCAGATACGCTCGGCTATTTACGTTTAGAGCGTCTGCCGGAAATGGTGAACGGTCTCGGCATCTGCACGGGATGCTTTACGGGCGACTACCCCATTCCCGCCCCGGAAGAAGACATTCGCGGCGAATACGAAGCGTAATGCGTCTCTGTCGGCAAAAAGGCTCTGCTCACAAACGCGTGGTGGATTATCGTCATTCCCGGCGTGTTCCTCATCGCAACACTCCTTTGCATCACCAGCCTCGGCAGCGCCCTGCAAACGGGTTCGAGCCGCCGCCACAGCAATTTGTAAAATCGAATTTACCTGTATACACAAAAACGCCCCCGGCATAAATGTAGATGTCCATAAAACAGCATCAGTCCCGGCAGTAATGTCTGCCGGGATTGTTCTTGCCGTACATTGAAGCCATATGATATGATTAAACAGACTGATAAACTTGAGTTTATTTGATTAAGGAGAATTGAAAATAATGTTGGAATTAAAAAGATTGTCAGTTGATGATGGCTTAGATATTTACACAATGCTGCAAGAGATCCCTGCTGAAGAAAATGGATTAATTAACAAAGCCAACGGATTAACATTTGATGAGTATAAAGAATGGCTGATTGTAAAACAGAGGGATTCTGAGCAAGAAGGGATTGTAGATGGTTGGAAAGTGCCTTCTACAACTTTTTGGCTATATGCTGATGGTATTCCGGTTGGATTTGGTTCTGTCAGACATTTTTTGACTGAGGCACTGAGAAAAGCAGGAGGAAATATCGGGTACGGAATTGCACCAGCGTTTCGTGGAAAAGGATATGGAAAAGAACTGCTGAGATTATTGCTTAATGAAGCGAAAGAAATGGGAATAGATAAAGTGTTAGTAACCATTCTTTTAGATAACATAGCATCTCAAGCTGTGGCAATAGCAAACGGAGGTGTTGTTACTGAAAGAACTGACGAGAGAGTTTTCATTTGGATTGATACTAAGAAATAAAAAGGAAAATCAATTCCAATTTGTCAAACAGTAAGGGCGCACTTCTATACACCATTCGGTGTAGTGCGGTAATGTGCGATTTTGCACCGCATCCAAGCCTCCCGCGTCAGAGGGAGCCATGGATATTCCAGCCCTAACATAAAAAAAGAATCCGACCTTTGATTGCAGCCATAGGTCGGATTCATTTTTTATGAGCAACCAGCTAAAAACCGGGAGCATTTTTCGTTTCGTGTTTTAGCCGCAAAGGTGCCGCTTCAAAAACAGTCTACTGTATAAGGTTTTTATTCCGCCTTGGAAAGCAGTCCGTCGATGAACTGACGGGCGAGTCTCGCGGAGCGGTTGCCACGCTCCAGCGCAAAGCGCTCGGCGAGCAACTCCAGTTCCTGTGTCGGCATATCGATGCCGTTTTCCTCCGCAAGGTGGCGCACGATGTGCAGGAACGTGTCCTTGTTCGGCTTGCTGAACGTCACGTGGATGCCGAAGCGCTCGGAAAGCGATGCGAGCTCCTGCATCGTATCGTTGCGGTGAATGTCATCGCCCTCACGGTCGGAGAACTTCTCCTTGATGATATGGCGGCGATTACTCGTCGCGTAGATTGCCACGTTCTGCGACTTCGCCGTAACGGAGCCCTCCAACACCGCTTTCAGCGCATTGAAGTTATCGTCGTCCTTGAGGAACGAAAGGTCGTCGATGAACAGAATAAACTTCAGCGGGTTCGCAGAAAGCTCATCGAGAATTTTCGGGATCGACTGTAACTGATCCTTGCGCACCTCGATGATACGCAACCCCTCGCGCCACAGCGCATTGACGACGGCTTTCACCGTAGACGATTTACCCGTACCGGCGTCGCCCGTCAGCAAAATGTTCGCCGCGGGCTTCCCCTCAAGCAGCGCCTTTGTGTTATCGATGATGATCTGGCGCTCGCGGGCGTAATCCACAAGGTCGTAAAGCTCCGTCTTGTCCGGGTTGCTGACCGGCACGATCTCGGCATTCTCGCCAAGGTAGAACATACGGTTTTTGGCGTAAATGCCGTAGCCGTACTTGCCGATGTTCTCGGTGCGCTCTGTGTAGCACGCTCTAATGTCCGGCGCTTCGCTGACAAAGCCGGGTAAAAAGCCCCTATACTCCATCGCGCTGCGCAGCGTTTCCGGCGTGAGCTCCGCCGTCATCTGCAGCGTTTTAAGCTCTTCCAAAACGGCCTCGCGCAGGTAAGCGGGGATCTCTTCCTTTTTGCCCACGGCCTGCACGTAGACGTTTTCGCTGTTTTCGCAGATTTCGCGCACATATGCGCCGAGTATGCCGCCGTTTGCGCGGTACAGCGCAGAGACGAACGACGCATACAGCGCCGGGGACGGCTCTGCGAGATACTTACGCAGACTATTTATAACCGCATCTTCCTGTAATTCTCTGAACACCGCCAGCGTGGAAAGGCGGATGCTCAATTCCTGTAAACTACCCATCAGTTCAAAATCGCCCCCGAAGCACCGCTGGAGACCAGCGCCGCATAGCGCTTCAGGTAGCCGGAAAGCTCTTTCTTCTTCGGCACAAAGTTCTTCATGCGTTCATTGAGGACAGCCTCGTCCACCTTCAGCTCAATTTTGTTCTCCGGAATATTGATGCTGATGATGTCGCCTTCCTCCACAACGCCGATGGGACCGCCGGAAGCCGCTTCCGGGGAAACATGGCCGACGCACGCACCTCGCGTTGCGCCGCTGAAACGGCCGTCCGTGATGAGCGCCACGCTGTTGCCGAGACCCATGCCCATGATAGCAGAGGTCGGGTTCAGCATCTCGCGCATACCGGGACCGCCCTTCGGACCCTCATAGCGGATGACAACGACGTCGCCCGGTACGATCTTGCCCGCGTTGATGGCCGCCTGTGCGTCCTCCTCGCTCTCAAACACGCGTGCCGGGCCTTCATGCACAAGCATCTCCGGCAGAACGGCAGAGCGCTTTACAACGCTGCCCTCCGGCGCAAGATTACCGCGCAGCACGGCGATGCCGCCGGTCTGGCTGTACGGATTCTCGATGGGACGGATAACGTTGTGGTTCAGGTTCACGCAATTCTTGATGTTCTCGCCGACGGTCTTGCCGGTCACAGTCATGCAGTTCGTGTGCAGCAGACCCTTTTTGCTCAGCTCGTTCATCACAGCGTACACGCCGCCCGCTTCGTCAAGCTCTTCAATGTACGTTCTGCCCGCCGGTGCCAGATGGCACAGGTTCGGGGTCTTTTCGCTGATCCGGTTTGCGATGTCGAGGTTGATCTCGATGCCGCACTCGTGCGCGATGGCCGGCAGATGCAGCATACTGTTCGTGGAGCAGCCGAGTGCCATATCGACCGTAAGAGCGTTCATAATGGCGTCCTTCGTCATGATGTCACGCGGGCGAATATTCTTTCTCAGCATATCCATGACCGCCATGCCTGCGTGCTTTGCAAGCTCGATACGTGCGGAATATACCGCCGGGATGGTGCCGTTGCCGCGCAGACCCATGCCGAGGGCTTCAGTCAGGCAGTTCATGGAGTTTGCGGTGTACATGCCGGAGCAGGAGCCGCATGTCGGGCAGGTCTTGCACTCATATTCGCGCAGCTTTTCTTCGGTAATCTTACCGGCGTTGAATTCGCCCACCGCCTCCGAAATGGAGGAGAAGCTCGTTTTTGCACCGTCTACGTGGCCCGCAAGCATCGGGCCGCCGCTGACGAACACCGTCGGCACGTTAAGGCGCGCCGCCGCCATCAAAAGGCCCGGCACGTTCTTGTCGCAGTTCGGCACCATGACGAGCGCATCAAAGCCGTGTGCCAATGCCATGGCTTCGGTGGAATCCGCAATGAGGTCGCGCGTGACGAGCGAATACTTCATGCCGGTGTGGCCCATTGCAATGCCGTCGCATACCGCGATCGCCGGGAAAACAATCGGCGTGCCGCCTGCCATCGCAACGCCGATCTTTACGGCGTCCACAATCTTATCGATATTCATGTGGCCCGGGACAATCTCGTTATAGGAGCTGACGATGCCGACGAGCGGACGTTCGATCTCCTCCTCCGTGAGGCCCAGAGCATGGTACAGCGCACGGTGCGGCGCGTTCTGCGTACCGATTTTCAGAGAATCACTTTTCATTTTATTTCCTCGATCCGTGAAATTTTGGCTGTGGCGCGGCGTCCCACATGGAAAAACGCGCCGTGTGTAAATAGGGTTTAAGCCATAGAGGAAAACTCCCCTATGGCTATCCCCTTAAAACAGATTCCGTTCAAATCAGTTGTTGATGAGCTTATCCTCGTCGCTCCAGCTGTACAGCTTGCGGATATCCGCGCCCACAGCCTCGCTCGGATGCTCGGAAGCCAGCTTGCGCATTGCGTTGAAGTGTACCTGGCCGCCTGCGGAAGACATGTCGAGCAGGAAGTCTTTTGCGAAGGTGCCGTCCTGAATGTCCTTCAGGATCTTCTTCATGGTCTTCTTCGTCTCCTCGGTGATGATCTTCGGACCGGTGATGTAATCGCCGTACTCTGCCGTGTTGGAGATGGAGTATCTCATGCCGGCAAAGCCGCTCTGGTAGATGAGGTCAACGATGAGCTTCATCTCGTGGATGCACTCGAAGTACGCGTTTCTCGGGTCGTAGCCTGCCTCAACCAGCGTCTCGAAGCCGGCCTGCATCAGAGCGCAAACGCCGCCGCAGAGAACTGCCTGCTCGCCGAAGAGGTCGGTCTCGGTCTCGGTACGGAACGTGGTCTCCAAAACGCCTGCTCTTGCGCCGCCGATACCGAGTGCATATGCGAGGCCGATGTCCCAAGCGTCGCCCGTTGCATCCTGCTCGACCGCGATGAGGCACGGTACGCCCTTGCCTGCCTGATACTCGCTTCTGACCGTGTGACCCGGGCCCTTCGGCGCGATCATGATGACGTTGACGTTCTTCGGCGGCTTGATGCAGCCGAAGTGAATGTTAAAGCCGTGTGCAAATGCCAGGGTCTTGCCCTCGGTCAGGTTCGGCTCAATGCTCTCTTTGTACAGTGCAGCCTGCTTTTCATCGTTGATGAGAATCATGATGATGTCCGCAGCCTTTGCAGCCTCAGCGCTCGTCATGACCTTGAGGCCCTGTGCCTCGGCCTTTGCCCAGCTCTTGGAGCCTTCATACAGACCGACGATAACGTCAACGCCGCTGTCCTTCAGGTTCAGTGCATGTGCGTGACCCTGCGAGCCGTAGCCGATGATGGCAACGGTCTTGCCTGCGAGCTTCTGCAGATCGCAATCCTGCTGATAAAAAATTCTTGCCATGATAAATTACCTCTTTCTGTGCATGAATTGGTATGTTAATTTAAATGGACAAACTAAATTAGAAATTGATGGCCTGACGGATCGTCGTGCTGCCCTTTTCAAGGGAAACATTGCCGGTGCGGCAGATCTCAAGGATCTCGTAGTCGCGCATCAAATCGACGAATTCATCGATTTTTCGCGATTCGGAGGTCAGGCAAAGCATCAGGGAATCCTTGGAGTAATCCATGGTCTTCGCGCCGAACGCGTCCGCCGCGGCAAGGATGTCACTGCGCGTTTTGGAATCGTTTTTCAGCTTAATGAGCATCAGCTCGCAGCTGACGGAGGTGTCCGGGGTAAACTCTTTAATGGAGCAAACGTCCGGCAGCTTATAAAGCTGGTTCACGAGCTGCTGCTTCTGCGTCTCGCCGCCCTCAAACGTGACGGTGATGCGGGAAAGCGCGTTCGATTCCGTTTCGCTGACGGTCAGAGAAATGATGTTGAACTGACGTCTTCTGAACATGCTCGTCACACGGTTCAGCACGCCGAACTGGTTATTGACCAGAACCGCTACGGTATATCGATTCATCTCATTCACCCACCTTCATGATAATATCATCCATGCTGCCGCCCGGCGGGAGCATGGGCAGGACGAATTCGTCCTTATCGATCCTGCAATCGATGACATACGGGCCGTCGCAGCTGAACGCGTGCTCAAATGCCTTGTCGAGCGCCGCCACGGTATCAACAGCCTCGCCGTCCGCGCCGAACGCGCGCGCAAGCGCCACAAAGTCGGTCTTGCGGTCAAGAATCGTGTTGGAATAGTGCTTATTAAAGAACAGCGTCTGCCACTGACGCACCATGCCGAGCACGCCGTTATTCATCAGAAGGATGACAACCGGCACGTTGTAGGTTACGGCAGTGGTGAGTTCGTTGAGACACATGCCGAAGCTGCCGTCGCCCGTGACGAGCACGCTGCGCTCGCCTGTGCCGACCGCCGCACCGATGGCCGCACCGAGGCCGAAGCCCATGGTGCCGAGGCCGCCGCTGGAAATGAAGCGGCGCGGCTTTTTAAAGTTCACGTTCTGCGCCGCCCACATCTGGTGCTGGCCGACGTCCGTTGCAACGGCGGTATTCTCGCCGAGGTGTTTGTTCAGCGTCATGATCGCGTTGCGGGGCGTAAGGCCCGGGCGAATATCGAGATAATCGTTTTCGGTTTCTTTTAAGGTCTTCACGGCCTTTTCCCAGTCGTGCTTCTGCTCTGCGTTGACGAGCGGAATGAGCTTTTGCAGCGTCAGCTTCACGTCGCCGCGCAGGCCGCAGGCGGAGTTCACGGTTTTCGAGAGCTCGGAGCCGTCCACGTCAATATGGATGATCTGCGCAAGCTTCGCAAACTTCTCGCGGTTGCCCGTCACGCGGTCGTTAAAGCGCACGCCGAGCGAAATGATGAGGTCGGCGTCGTGCATCGCCATGGAGGAAGCGTAGTGGCCGTGCATGCCCTGCATACCGAGGAAACGCGGGTGGTCGGTCGGAATGCCGGAAAGGCCCATCAAGGAGCAGCCGATCGGCGCGTCAATCTTCTCGGCGAGCGCCAGCATTTCTTCCTGTGCTTCCGATGTGATGAGACCGCCGCCGAAGTAAATGAACGGACGCTTCGAGGCGTTGATGAGCGCCGCGGCTTCTTTGATGCGCACGTCCTTCGCCGCGTGGCGTTCTTCGGGCTGTACGGGTGCCTGCGGCTCGTAGTCGCAGACCGCTGTCTGCACGTCCTTCGGCACATCGATGAGCACCGGGCCCGGTCTGCCGGACTGCGCAAGCGCAAACGCCTCGCGGATGGTGTCCGCCAGATTCTCCACGGAGCCGACGAAGTAGTTATGCTTCGTAATGGGCAGCGTCACGCCCGTAATGTCGATCTCCTGGAAGCTGTCCGTGCCGATCTGTGTCGTGGGCACGTTGCCGCAAATCGCGACAAGCGGGATGGAATCGAGGTACGCCGTCGCAATGCCGGTCACAAGGTTCGTTGCGCCCGGGCCGGAGGTGGACATCACTACGCCCACCTTACCGGTCGCTCTTGCGTAGCCGTCCGCCGCGTGGGCAGCGCCCTGCTCGTGCGCCGTCAGCATGTGGCGAATTTCATTCTGGTATTTATAAAGACTGTCGTAAACGTTCAGGATCTGCCCGCCCGGATAACCGAAAACGGTGTCGCAGCCCTGTTCAATTAAAGTTCTGATGAGGATATCTGCACCTGTAAGCTGCATTCAATTACTCCTTCGTTAAGTATTCAAGGATGAGGTCGCCGCACTTTTTGCAGCCGACCTTCGTCATGCCGTCTTCCATAATGTCGGCAGTACGGTAACCCGCGTCAAGGTACTTGGAAACCGCATGCTCCACCGCATCGGCTTCCTTCGCCATATCGAAACTGTAACGCAGCATCATGGCGGCGGAAAGAATGGTGCCGATCGGGTTTGCAAGGTCCTGACCCGCAATGTCCGGTGCAGAGCCGTGGATCGGCTCGTACAGGCCGCAGCTCGTTGCACCGAGGCTCGAGGACGGGATCATGCCGATGGAGCCGGTGATCATGGAAGCTTCGTCGGAAAGAATGTCACCGAACATGTTCTCCGTCACGATGACATCGAACTGTGCCGGGTTCTTCACGATCTGCATCGCGCAGTTATCGACGAGCATATCGGTCAGCTCCACGTCGGTGTATTCTTCCGCCAAGCGATGCATGACCTTCTTCCAAAGGCGGCTCGTGTCGAGCACATTGCTCTTTTCTACGGAGCACAAACGGTGATTGCGCTTTCTTGCCGTCTCAAATCCGATGCGGCCGATGCGCTCGATCTCCGCTTCACTGTACTTCATAATGTCCGTCGCGACCGGCTGGCCGTCTGCATCATCGGTCTTATGCTCGCCAAAATAGATGCCGCCGATGAGCTCGCGCACGATGATGAAATCGATGCCCTTTTCGACAATAGATTTTTTCAGCGGAGAAGCGTCAGAGAGCTGCGGCCAGATCTTCGCCGGGCGATTGTTGCTGTAAACACCCATACCCGCGCGCAGGCGCAGCAGACCCTTTTCCGGGCGCTTCGGGCCCGGCACGTCGTTCCACTTGTCGCCGCCTACGGCGCCGAGCAGCACACTGTCGGAAGCTACGCACTTATCGAGCATTTCCTGCGGCAGCGGGTCGCCCCACTTATCGATGGCACAGCCGCCCATATCGACATCTGTATAATGAAAGGTGTGTCCGTACAGCTCTGCAATTTTATCCAGCACGCGGAGCGCTTCGTTTACGATCTCCGGGCCGATGCCGTCGCCGCGGATCACCGCGATGTTCTTCGTCATTTGTTTTCCGCCTCCTTGAGGGACTTCAGCAAGCCGCCTGCTTTGATGATGTTCTGAATGAACGGCGGGAACGGCTGTGCCTTATACGTCTTGCCGGTCGTGATGTCGGTGATGATGCCGGTATCAAAATCGACCGAAACTTCGTCGTTTGCGTTGATCTCGTCTGCCGCTTCCTCGCACTCGAGAATCGGCAGGCCGATATTGATGGCGTTGCGGTAGAAAATACGCGCAAAGCTCTTTGCAATGACGCAACCCGTGCCGCAGGTTTTAATGACGAGCGGTGCGTGCTCACGGGAAGAGCCGCAGCCGAAGTTCCAGCCCGCCACAATGACGTCGCCCTTTTCGACCTTCTTTACAAACTCTTTGTCAATATCCTCCATGCAGTGGAGCGCAAGCTCCTGTGCGTTCGGGGTGTTGAGGTAACGTGCGGGAATGATAACATCCGTATCGACGTTATCGGGATATTTGAAAACCTTGCCCTGTGTGTTCATGCTTACGCCTCCTTATATTCGGTGATGTAGCCGGTCAGCGCGCTGGCTGCCGCCGTGTGCGGAGAAGCCAGGTACACTTCGCTGTCCACATGACCCATGCGGCCGACGAAGTTGCGGTTCGTTGTGGCGATGCAGCGTTCGCCCGCTGCCAGAATGCCCATATAGCCGCCGAGGCACGGACCGCACGTCGGGGTGGAAACAACAGCGCCCGCATCGATAAATGCCGTCACGTAGCCGCGCTCCACGCATTCGCGGTAGATCTGCATCGTGCCCGGAATGATAATGCAGCGGATGCCGTCCGCAATCTTCTTGCCGTTCAAAATGCTGTACGCCGCTTCCATGTCTTCCATTCTGCCGTTCGTGCAGCTGCCGATGACGACCTGGTCAACCTTAATATCGTGCAGCTCGCTTGCCGGGTGCGTGTTCTCCGGCAGATGCGGACAGGCGACGGTCGGCACAATCTTTGCAAGATCGATATCGATAACCTTTTCGTATTCCGCGTCGGGGTCTGCTTCGTATACAACCGGCTCGCGTTCGCTTCTGTCCTGTAAATAGGCAAGCGTAATGTCGTCTACCGGGAAAATACCGTTTTTCGCACCGGCCTCAATCGCCATGTTGCAGATGCACAGGCGGTCGTCCATGGAGAGGTTCTTCACGCCCTCGCCGGTGAACTCCATGCTCTTATACAGCGCGCCGTCCACGCCGATCATGCCGATGATTGTGAGGATAACGTCTTTGCCGCTGCAATTTTCCGGCAGCTTGCCGGTCAGGTTAAATTTGATCGCGGACGGAACCTTAAACCACGCCATGCCCGTTGCCATGCCGGCTGCCATATCCGTAGAGCCAACGCCTGTGGAGAACGCGCCCAGCGCACCGTAGGTACAGGTGTGGCTGTCCGCGCCGATAATGCAGTCGCCGGCGGTCACAATGCCCTGCTCCGGCAAAAGCGCATGCTCAATGCCCATCTTGCCCACGTCATAGAAGTGGCTCACGCAGTGGCTGCACGCAAACTCGCGGCACGTCTTGCTCTGCTCCGCTGCCTTAATATCCTTGTTCGGCACAAAGTGGTCGAGTACGATCGTCACTCTGTCCTTATCGAAAACGTCTGTAAAGCCCGCTTTCTTAAACTCATGGATTGCGACCGGCGTCGTGATGTCGTTGCCGAGCACGATATCCAGCTTTGCATTGATGAGCTGACCGGCGGTAACTTCACGGAGACCCGCGTGCGCCGCAAGGATCTTCTGCGTCATGGTCATTTTCATTTTAGTTTCCCCCTTTGATCATATTGTTGTAAGCACTCAACAGCGCCTTTGTATTCGCCTTTACAACGTCGGTGTCGGTGCCTGCGCCCCAGAACATCGAACCGTCTTCCTTTTCAAGGCCGATGTACGAAGCCGCCACGCTCTGCGAGCCCTGTCCCTGCATACTGTGCTGGGTAAAGACCTGCAAGGTGTACTCTGCACCGGTGTACGCACGCAGCGCGTTGTTGATCGCGTTGAGGGAGCCGTTGCCCTCCGCTTCCATCTCGGTCTCTTCGCCGTCCTTCGCGAACGTGATGCCGATCTTCACGTTGTCCTTGTCGCGCATAAACTCAAAATCCGTCACGGTAACACCGTTCGTCAGATTGAGGTAGTTCTCTTCAAAGATATTCAGAACCTCATCCGGCTTCAGTTCCTTGTGCTCGTGGTCGGAAATATCCTTGCACAGATAGCTGAAGTGCTCGCGCATTTTCGGCGGCAGGTTATAGCCGTACGTCTGCTCCAGCAGATAACCGATGCCGCCCTTGCCGGACTGAGAGTTGACGCGGATAACGTCTGCGTCGTACGTTCTGCCGATGTCCTTCGGGTCGATCGGAATGTACGGTACGTTCCACTGATGCAGCTTATTTTTCGCTCTGTATTTCATGCCCTTTGCAATCGCATCCTGGTGGCTGCCGGAAAACGCCGCAAACACCAGTGCGCCCGCATACGGGGCTCTTTCGTACACATGCATACGCGTGCATTTTTCGTATTCGTCCACAAGGTACGGCATGTCGGAGAAGTCGAGCTTCGGGTCAACACCGTGGGAGTACATGTTCATCGCAAGCGTAATGATATCCACGTTGCCGGTACGTTCACCGTTGCCGAACAGCGTACCCTCTACGCGGTCTGCGCCGGCAAGGAGCGCCAGCTCGGTGTCCGCAACGCCCGTGCCGCGGTCGTTGTGCGGGTGCAGAGACAAAGTCACGAATTCACGGTACTTGAGGTTCTCGCTCATGTACTCGACCTGCGAAGCATACACGTGCGGCATGCTCATTTCCACCGTGACCGGCAGATTGATGATGACGTTGTTCGTCTCACTCGGCTCCAGAACGTCGAGAACCGCGTTGCAGACCTCCAGCGCGTATTCCGGCTCGGTGCCCGTAAAGGACTCCGGGGAATACTCAAAGCGGAAGTTGCCTTCGTATTCGGCCGCAAGCTTTTTGACGAGCTTCGCGCCGTCTACGGCGATCTTCTTGATTTCCTCCTTGGACTTCTTAAACACCTGCTCGCGCTGTGCAACGCTGACGGAGTTATAGAAGTGGATAATCGCGCTCGGTGCGCCCTTGCACGCGTCGAATGTCTTACGGATGATGTGCTCGCGGCACTGGGTGAGCACCTGCACGGTAACGTCCTCGGGAATCATGTTGTTGTCAATCAGCGTGCGGAGGAACTCATATTCCGTCTCGCTCGCCGCCGGGAAACCGACCTCGATCTCCTTAAAGCCGACCTGCAAAAGCACTTTGTAGTATTCAAGCTTTTCTTCAAGGCTCATCGGGATGACAAGGCTCTGGTTGCCGTCGCGCATATCCACGCTGCACCAGATCGGCGCCTTTTCAATGTGGTCTTTTTCCACCCACTTGTTATATTCTTTCGATACCGGGAAGTACCCGACCTTATATTTGCTTGCGTCCATCATTTTGCTTTCTCCTCTCAACCCTTGGTGGTTCTGAAGCCTGCTTCACGCAGGGCGTTTTTGATCGTTTTCACATGGTTGTTGTCGCGCGTCTCCATTTCGATGCGCAGGAAGCAGCCGTTAATGCTTTCGGTGTTGCCCTTTTCATAGTGCACGCCGGTCACGTTGCCGCCGCAGTCCGCGATGATCGAAGAGATCTCCTTGAGCTGACCGGGCTTGTCGATAAGCTCGATGAGGAGGCTCGCGGAACGGCCGGAGTTCATCAGGCCGCGGTCAATCACGCGGGAAAGGCTCGTCACGTCGATGTTGCCGCCGGAGACGATGCACACAACGCGCTTGCCCTTTAAATCAAATTTATTGAACATCACGGCGGCAACGGAAGCAGCGCCCGCGCCCTCCGCGATCATTTTCTGCTTTTCGATGAGTGCCAAGATTGCGCTCGAAACTTCGTCCTCGCTCACCAGCGCGATGTCATCCACATATTTTTTGACAATCTCAAACGTGTTGTCACCCGGGCGCTTTACGGCGATACCGTCCGCCACGGTCTGCACAGTGTCGAGTGTCTCGATTTTGCCGTCGTGAATGGAGTTGTACATGCTCGGTGCGCCGGTCATCTGTACACCGTACACCTTCACGCTCGGGCGGATGTGCTTTGCGGTATACGCAATGCCGGAGATGAGTCCGCCGCCGCCCACCGGCACCACAATGGCATCGATGTTGTCAAGGTCATTCAGAACCTCCAGCGCGATGGTGCCTTGACCCGCGATAACGTCTTCGTCGTCAAACGGGTGCACGAACGTATAGCCCTCTTTTTCTTTCAATTCAATCGCCTTGTTATACGCGTCGTCGTAAACGCCCTCCACAAGGCAAACCTCTGCGCCGTAGCCCTTTGTGGCCTCCACCTTGGAGATCGGTGCGGAGTCCGGCAGACAGATGAGCGATTTGATGCCGTTTTTCGTTGCCGCCAGCGCCACGCCCTGTGCGTGGTTGCCCGCGGAACAGGCAATAACGCCTTTCGCTTTCTCTTCTGCGGAAAGCTGGGAGATCTTATACGCAGAGCCGCGCACCTTAAAAGAGCCGGTGATCTGCAAATTCTCGGGCTTTAGGTACAGGTCGCAATCCGGCGCGATGCCGTAGGTCTTCACGACGTTTGTTTCGCGGATGATGCTCTTTAGAACGGTTTGTGCATCAAATACTTTGTCTAATGATAACATGTTCTTCTGCCTTTCCTGCTGTGTTCGGTTTAAAGCCTTATGAATTTGAAAGTTTGTGCTTTCAAACTTGCAGCTTGTTTCCTTGTTCTTCCGCTTTGAAGTGTAAAAAAACCGCCTCAAAGCCGTTTATGCTTTGAGACGGGTGTAATAACTAAATTATGCACTCGCGGTACCACTCAAATTGCGGAGAACCTCCGCCACTCTTCGAAGTCCAATAACTTCTATGCACTGACGTAGCAATCACGGGATACCCTACTGAATTCGCTGTTCAGGCATCCGGCTCGGAAGGGAGAAATCTCTGCATCTCTGCACCGGTTCACACCTGCCACCGGCTCTCTGAAACAGCTTTGCACAGACAGTCTTCGTCATCGCTTTTTGTTATGAAATTGAATAGATTATAACACCCGCTTTCCCCGTTGTCAATGCTTTTCGACCGCCTTGTCAAAATTTTTCTTTTGTAAGTTTTGCAGGAAACACCTTTTCTCCCATCGTTTTTCCTTTTTTCGCAAATCGGGCGCTTTTTCCGCAATTCACGCAAAAAGTGTGGAAAACAACGCGCAAAATCCGCAGTTCTGCCATAGCCAAAATAAAAAAGGTATGATAAAATAAGAAGGTTGAAAAGAGACTATGTATTTTCGGGTGATTTTCGTGACAAAAAGCATGACAGAGGGTAAGCCCCTCAAGCTTATCCTGCAATTTGCGGTGCCGCTTTTGCTCGGCAACCTCTTGCAGCAAATGTATAATCTGGTTGATGCCGCCATCGTCGGCCGTGTGCTCGGCACCGGCGCACTTGCCGCCGTCGGCGCTACAAGCAGCGTGCAGTTTCTGGTACTCGGTTTCTGCATCGGCATCTGCATCGGCTTTGGTATCCCCATCGCCAAAAGCTTCGGCGCAGAGCGCCTTGATAAAATGCGTTCGTACATTTTCAACTCCGTGCTGCTTACCGCCTTATTCGCGGTGCTCATCACGGCGGTATGTTCTCTGTGCTGCACGCTCATTTTACAAATGCTCTCCGTACCGCAGGATGTTTTTGACGACGCCTACGCGTATCTCATCGTCATTTTCCTCGGCATCCCCTTTACCTTATTATACAATCTGCTCTCCAGCATCCTGCGCTCCGTCGGTGACAGCCGCACGCCGTTCCTGTTCCTCGCCATCTCGACCGTCCTGAATATCGGTCTTGACCTGCTCTGCATCATTGTCTTCAAGTGGGGCGTTGCGGGCGCGGCTATCGCCACCATCGCAGCGCAGGCGGTCAGCGGCATTTTGTGCCTCATCTATATCCGCTTCCGCGTGCCGCTCCTCACGCTTTCCCGCGCAGACTGCAAAGCGGATGCCGAATCCATCCGTGACCTCGTCGTCATGGGCATCCCCATGGGGCTTCAAACCTCCATCACAGCCATCGGCAGCATGGTCATGCAGGCGGCGAACAACGGTCTCGGCAGCGTGTACGTTTCGGGCTTCACGGCCGGCATGCGCTTAAAGCAGTTCTGCATGTGCCCGTTTGATGCCCTCGGCTCTGCTGTTTCCGTCTTCTGCGGTCAGAATCTCGGTGCAAAAAAGCCGGAGCGCATTCGGCAGGGCGTACGGCTCGGCGTCATCGTCGGCGTCGCCTACGGCTTCTGCATCGGCCTTGTCATGATCTTCTTCGGCCGCAGCATGTCCACGCTCTTTGTTGAATCGAGTGCAGGCGACGTGCTCGACGCTTCCGCAAAATATCTGCGCTGCATGGGCTACTTCTTCTGGAGTCTCGGCATCCTCAATATCTGCCGTATGGCGACACAGGGCATCGGCTTCTCCGGCCGCGCGGTATTCTCCGGCGTAACGGAAATGTTCGCGCGCTCCATCGTCAGCCTCGGCTTTGTCGGCGCGTTCGGCTATACGGCTATCTGTTTCTCGGATCAAACCGCGTGGATCGCCGCTGTGCTCTACATCACCCCCACCTGCCTGCACTGTATTAAGAAAGTCACAAAGCAGATCGAAGCGGAAAAAGCGAACGCCAATCTCTCCGAAAGCGTTGGTTAAAAGTTTTTGATCCAACTTTTTTCAAAAAGTCGGTCAGATTCCAAAGGTGAAACCTTTGGTCGTCGTCCGCAGACGACGAAATCC
>OIDL01000408.1_pt1 | contig 19476 bp, 29 predicted proteins | sample 1581611 | NCBI WGS metagenome assembly OIDL01 (sample SAMEA3882516, study PRJEB24775) | human gut metagenome | biome: human-associated habitat; feature: intestine environment; material: feces | place: Netherlands | collected 2009/2010 | reverse complement strand
GGTGCAATAATATCCACAATCGGGCAGAAGAAATTGTTTTGCATGAGATAATTTATTCATAATAGTATGGTGTCAGGATTATGACAAATCAGAGGTTAAAAGGTGCGTTATGTTAAAAAGCATAGGGTTATATTTTAGAAAAATAGATTTTCTGAATTTTGCAGTTGGAGCTATAATGCCAATCATTGTATTGTTTATAGTTTATTCATCAGTCAAATCAAATATAATTATTTTTGGGCTGTTGCTGCAAAAATGTAAAAATAAGTATTTGAGTTGCGTAATAGCTGCACTTATTTTTACACTACCACATATTTTTAATACCGATAATATTTCTGTTCTGGTAATGTTTATTTTTCCTTTTCTATATGGAATATTTGCCAATGAAATGTTTTACACTACAAAGAGTATTTGGATGCCCACAGGATTTCATTGGTTATGGAATTATACAATAACAAGTTTGTTTCTTGTTACAGGAACACAAAGTTTCATATATGTACATATCATAGCAGCAATGATTATAATGATACCGTTGTTTTACATTGTTATTGGGAAAACACGCCTCAAAAAGACATCCCCTCAAAAACTTTGATTACCCCCCAAATTGGAAGGAAAGATAATATACATAATCATTTTCCACACCAACGATTCCTTTTTCCATTTCCGTGATAGGAATCCCTGACAGCCCGTCTTTTCCATAGATTAGAGCCATTAATCCCTGTTCAGAGTCTGAAAGGATAGCAGTCTTGCCTTCTATTGTCGAAGCTGAATGAATCTGAATCGGAATCTCCCCTTTTATCTGGCTTGCACTTCTGACATAATATTCTCTGTTTTCTATATTTTCTAAAATAGGAAAATCCGTAGAATATTTTGCATAATCATCTGCTACAATTAATTTTACCTTAAAAGATTCAAAATCCGGCACAACAGCAATGACACCTCTGGAAGGGGAATCGATTCCGTCATAGTCCAAATCAGCCACTTTACTTTTACTGATCAGTGTCCCAGACTGATATTCAGATACATAAATGGTGAGTGTTTTAAATTCATCTTTTGTAAAATAATGAAAAAGATATGCGCCGTCTGTTCCGGATAATAATTCTGCTGTTTTCATCTCAGTACTTGTCTGATCAACTGCGGTGATATAATTTTTTTAAATTTTTTTGTTTCTTTTTACTCTCTTTTGTAATCTGAATAAGATTGCTGTCTGATTTTTCAATTACATTTTCAGTACCGATATCTTCACCTGCAAGAAATTCATTAATGCTGATTCTAAGTATGCTGCACAATTCCATATAAATTGACACGTCCGGCAGGCATATGCCTCGTTCCCATTTAGAAACCGATTTGTCACTCATATTCAGTTTTTCTGCCAATTGCTTCTGCGTCAGTCCAAGAGCTTTTCTTTTTTCTGCAATATATTTTCCGATTTTGATTAAATCCATATAATTCACTTCCTTCTGTTTAATCTAAGCATAATATAAATTATAAGAAATGAACACCCCTTATGAGTAGAATGCGTTGAGTATTTGAGTTCTGGCTGAATTAGTGATAGATTAGGACGCAAGAGTTGATTGACGTTGGATAATGCTCCATAATATAATGAAAAGAATAAAAGGCAGATATCTATGCCTGGATAGATGGAGAAAAACCTATGGAGAAAAAAAGAGGAATTGATTCGTTTACACTACATATTCTGGCAATGCTGTTTATGTTATGTGATCATTTGTGGGCGACACTATTTCCAGCACAGGAATGGATGACATGCGTAGGAAGACTTGCTTTTCCGATTTTCGCATTTATGATCGCAGAAGGATGCTATTATACTTCGAATGTGAAAAAATACATGCTGCGTCTTTTTCTATTTGCCATAATTTCAGAAATACCATTTAACCTGATTATGGGAAGTTCTGTATTTTACCCGTTTCATCAAAATGTACTATGGACCTTTTTATTAGGGGTGTTATCGATACAGATCATTGAAAAGGCAAAGAAGAAACAAAAGAAATGGATATCGTTTTTTGTGGTTTGCCTCGTGCTTTTGATGGATTTTCTGCTTGGAACCGTAACCATGGTAGATTACAATGCTGCAGGAATACTGACGGTATTGCTTTTTTATTTTTTTCGCAAGAAAACCTGGATTTCTTTTGCGGCACAGCTTGTCGGGCTGTATTATTTGAATGTAGTTATGCTGGGGAATCTGTATTATCCGGTAACGATTCTGGGACATCATTTTGAGATTGCACAGCAGAGCTTTGCACTGCTGGCACTGATTCCAATCTGGTTATATCATGGAGAGCAGGGGTACCATAACAAGTGGTTCAAGTATTTCTGTTATGCGTTTTATCCGGTGCACCTTCTTATCTTGTTTGTTATTTGGCAATGGCGTATTTGATAATAGATCAGCAGCGGAAATTCTGGATAAATTATTATAGAAAGTGATGGGGGAAAGAATGCAGACTTATACTTATGTTTCAAAAGGAAAATTTGAATTAATGGAAAAGCCAAAGCCTGTGCTGATGCATGAAAGAGATGCCATTGTAAAGGTGACACTTGCCAGCATTTGTTCCAGTGACCTGCACATTAAGCATGGAAGCGTTCCACGGGCAGTGACGGGGATTACAGTCGGTCATGAGATGGTTGGAATTGTGGAAGAAGTCGGAACTGCTGTGAAGAATGTGAAACCAGGAGATCGGGTGACGGTAAATGTAGAAACTTTTTGTGGAGAATGTTTTTTCTGCAAGAAAGGTTATGTGAATAACTGTACCGATGAAAATGGCGGCTGGGCTCTTGGATGCCGTATCGATGGTGGTCAGGCAGAATATGTCCGTGTACCATTTGCAGATCAGGGGCTGAATAAGATTCCGGATAAAGTTACGGACAGACAGGCGTTATTTGTAGGAGATGTACTTGCCACCGGTTACTGGGCAGCACGTATTTCCGAGATCACTGAGGATGACACGGTGCTGATCATTGGAGCCGGTCCTACAGGTATCTGTACCTTACTGTCTGTTATGCTGAAAAATCCGAAGCGGATCATCATGTGTGAAAAAGACGAAAAGCGTATGCACTTTATCAGGGAACATTATCCGGAAGTTCTTACAGTTTCGCCGGAAGAATGTTTTGATTTTGTTCAGGCAAACACCGAGCATGGTGGAGCGGATGTTGTTCTTGAAGTTGCAGGAGCAGAATCTACTTTCCGTCTTGCATGGGAATGCGCAAGGCCAAATGCAATCGTGACGGTGGTGGCACTTTACGATAAAGCCCAGACGTTACTTCTGCCGGATATGTATGGAAAGAATCTGACTTTTAAAACAGGAGGAGTAGACGGTTGTGATTGTGAAGAAACGCTGAGACTGATCGCGGAAGGTAAGATCAACACGGAACCACTGATCACACACACCTATCCACTTAGCAGAATCGAAGAAGCCTATGAACTTTTTGAAAATAAGAGGAACGGCGTGATCAAGGTAGCGGTAGAATGTTAAATATAATAGAAATAAAAGATGCCACAGAGTAAGATTTTAATGAAAGCGGTTGAATTTGATATATCAGAAATAGAATGAAAATTCATGTAGAAGACTTGATGTTATATCATTCAGCACCATCAAAGCTTTCGGAAGCAACGTTGTATTCATAGAACGCACCGATGAATCATGAAATGAACGATACAGCAAAGAAGCAGTATAATTTACTTCTTGATATAATTGATTTGTGTGCGATTTATTATTAAAGGTAAAGATATAGATGATGTCTGGGATGCAATATGATAGAATGGTTACAAGAAAAATTTGTAGGAATATAAAGATATGGAATTAAGATTATTACGCTATTTTTTAACAGTAGCAAAAGAACAGAGCTTTACAAAAGCAGCAGAACAATTGCATATTACCCAGCCAACGCTATCCAGACAAATGGCGGCATTTGAAGAGGACCTGGGAATAACATTATTTATTCGAAACGGGAAGAAAATATCGCTCACTGATGAAGGAATTTTATTAAAAAGGCGTGCCTTGGAGATTCTTAATCTTGAGGAAAGGACGCTTGAGGAACTGAAAGGAAAAGAAGAGGTTGTAGAGGGCACGATAACCATTGGATGCGGTGAATTTGCAGCAGTGGAGACATTGGCGAAGATATGTAAAACATATAAAGAAAAATATCCGCTGGTTCAGATTGTATTGCATACTGCAACAGCAGATGCAGTGTATGAGATGATGAACAAAGGACTTGTAGATATTGCATTATTCATGGAGCCGGTGGACACCGAAGGGCTGGATTATATCCGGATCACAGATTGCGATCACTGGTGTGTTGGAATGCGGCCGGATGATCCGCTGGCAGAAAAAGAGTTTATAAGAAAAGAAGATCTTATTGGAAAACCATTGATTCTGCCGGAAAGAGTAAATGTTCAAAGTGAACTTGCCAATTGGTTTGGAAAAGACTTTTCGAAACTGCAGATTGCTTTTACAAGTAATCTTGGAACGAATGCCGGAGTTATGGCAGCAAATGGACTGGGCTATCCAATATCAATCGAAGGTGCTGCAAAGTATTGGCGGGAGGATATTCTTGTACAGCGAAGAATTTCTCCTGAAATCACGACCAGTACGGTGATTGCCTGGCGACGGAATATCCCATATTCTTTGGCAGTCCGTAAAATGATCGAGGAGATTAATGCTTTTCAGGCATAAAACAAAATTCAATATAAGCATTAGACATAATGAAGCGATAGAGCTTAAAATAGATGTGTAAGATGAATGTAAATCTTATACATCTATTTTTTTGTGAAAAATACGTATAGAAAGGGGCTTTTTATTATGAGTAAAAAATTAGTGGCATTTTTCAGTGCAAGCGGAACAACAAAAAAAGTAGCAGAGATGATCGCAGAGGAAGTAAAAGCGGATTTGTTTGAGATTGAGCCGAAAGTTCCATATACAAAGCCTGATCTTGACTGGATGAATAAAAAATCCAGAAGCAGTGTGGAAATGAGTGATAAAAAATATAGACCGGCGATTATGAAAAAAGAGATGGATATGAGTTCTTATGACGAGATCCTTCTGGGATTCCCAATCTGGAGTATTGGAAGCGTAATCCGATAACCTACCGTCTTTCGACAGGCGGTAGGTTTTTTGCGGTATAGAGGTGAGATTATAAGCAATGGTGATCTTGAATTTATCGTCCGGTTCATCCCATACTGTCACAGAATTTACGAACAGATCAATTACGGTCTGGCAGAACTCTTCGTCATTGATATCCCCTTCACGGAACTTCTCTAACCAGAAGATTACCTGCTCTTTATCAATATAGACTTGGTGTGCCATTTCCTTTTTAAGCTGCACTTCCATGTCCTTCTTCTCAGTTTCAAGTTCTCCCATACGTTTTACAAGCATATCCGGGGCAGACCCGGTTTCAATAGCTTTCAGCAGATTGTTCAGAGACACGTCAACCTGCCTGATTCTGTCACGGATCACAGGGATGGGTGAATCACTCTCAATTTCCTGCTTGTTTCGATCACAGGCAATAGTAGCAATTTTCTCAATATATTCATCGGTTAGGAATGACATTGCGTCCTGTGCCACCAGTCTTTCAATCAGGTTCTTTTCCATGTTCCGCTTATTACATTGTTTATCCAGATTCTTTTTGCCGTAACACCGATAATACAAATAGCCCTGTGAGTTGCCGTCAGCGTTCATGGCACTGCCACAGTGTCCGCAGAACAGTTTTCCTGTCAGAAGGTAAGTATGCCTTGCCTTGTTTCTGGCGGGGGCTTTCTTTATCTTACCGACTCTCACCTGCACTCTGTCCCACAGGTCTTTATCAATGATTGGCGGGATAACATCTTCTGCCCGGTAGTCATGGTACTTATAGACTCCGATGTATTTCTCATTACGGAAAATCTTAGTGAAGCTGCTCTTGCCGAAACGTGTTCCCTTGGAAGTCTTGTAGCCACGGTTGTTGAACGTTCTACATATCTCGGCTACAGACTCACCGTCTGCATACATCTGAAATGCTTCCCGGACGATAGGAGCAGTGGTTTCATCAATTACCAGTTTCTTATCTACAGTCTTGTACCCCAGAGGAATAGCCCCACCGATGGAGTTGTGTTTCATGGCAGACTCCCTCATGCCCCGGTTGATCTTCTGTGAGAGTTCCGCACTGTAGAACTCAGCCATACCTTCAAGGACAGATTCAAGGATGATTCCTTCCGGGTCTTGGGTGATGTTCTCAGTGGCAGAAATAAGTTGTACACCGTTTCGTTTCAAGCGGTATTTGTAGGTGGCTGAGTCATAACGGGATCGGGCAAAGCGGTCAAGTTTGTAAACGATGACTGCATTGAAGTTTCCCTTCTCTGAATCCTTAATCATTTTCAAGAACTCTACTCGTTTCTCTATGTCCTTACTGGCAGATGTAGCACGGTCAATATACATCTCTACGATTCTGATATTGTGTCTCTTGCAGAAGTCTTGGCAGACGTGCATCTGACCTTCTATGGATTGTTCAGTTTGGTTGCTACTTGAATATCGTAGATATAGACAAGCAGTCTTAATCTCTTCGTACATGGTTCTTCCTCCATTCCTCAATGCTTATTATCCTGCAATGATAGTTTCCCCTTTTGAATCCTTTTCGTTCATACAGACTTGGATAATTCTCATGCGTCCTTCTATAGAAGCACTCCTAAATGCGGAAATCAAAATACGTTCTTCCTCAGAAAGCTGAATAGATTCCTGAATAGGGATTGTTACAGTTTCCCGGTCATCGGAATTACCTAAGAGGTAATCCACGGTACAATCAAAATACTGAGCCAATAAAGCAAGGTTCTTCTGGCTAGGATTAGAGGTTTTCAGGTTACTGGCGAAGTTCTTACCAACGTGACTTTCAGTGAAAGCAGTCGTTTTCTTTACTCCTTTTTCGGTGCATAATTCATCAATGCGTTTTAGTAATAAATCATTATTCATTCCTAAATCCTCCTAACTAGGGAATAAAATTTAAAAATTCTTCCTAAAACCGCTTGACAAATTCCTAAATAGGGATTATTATAGGTCTTGTCAACAAGAGTTGTTTACAAAATAGGGTAAAGAAAACAAGCCCTCCGGGGTTTTAATTTTGCCCCTGACGGTTTTCAATGGTTATATTGGTTCGACACCCATATTATAACCTTTGAAGAGTATTTTGTCAACTTTAGTTGATAAGCAAAATCAACGAAAGGAGGTACACGACATGGCAGAACGTGAGAACATTCGTAGCCGACTTAAAAAGCACCAGTTGACTCAGGTGTGGCTTATCAATCAGTTAGGTCTTAGAGGGATCGTTACTGATAAGACGGAAATGAGTTCCGTACTTGCCGGGACACGAAGCGGCAGTAAGGCAGATGCAATCATCGAATTGTCTCACGACATTCTTGATAAGTACGAAGAAGGTTCTGTTCTTGTTAAGGAGTGATGATGGCAGTTCCTACGATGGAAGAAAGTGCTTTGTGTTCCCAGTTGATTGAGAGAGTCAAAGACTACTTCCAGTCAGCGGAACACAAGAAAGAGTTTGAAGAATGGTACAAGACAAAGTACCACAAGGATTATGAATGGAGGAATTAACCATGAAAGAAGAAAACATTGGTGTATTAAGTGCAGGTGAGCGTTTCGGCTTCAAGGGTTTTGAATGGATCGTCCTTGACAACAACGTGGATGGCGGTGTTCTGGCAATCATGGCATCTGCTTGGAACAACGAAGAGTATAGCTTCGATGATGACGGCTGTAACAACTACGCAAAGTCAAGCCTGCGTAGAAAGCTGCTCAATGAACTGCTTCCTGTGTTGGGTGAGGATAATCTTATTCCTCATGAGGTTGACATGGTAGCTGATAACGGAGATGACCGTTACGGCACAGTCACAGATAGAGTTTTCATCCTGAGTTGTGATGAATACAGAAAGTACCGTAAGCACGTTCCGCTACTCCCTGAATGGATGTGGACTTGCACACCTTGGTATATCTCAGACGCCGGGGACAGTGGCGGCGTTCGCGGTGTGGGCGGTGCGGGTAGTCTGGACAGCGGCTATGCGTACTACGGCAGTGGGGTTGCCCCGGCTTGTGTATTCAATCCGAAGAATCTTAAATTGCACCGTCAGGTGCAAATGGTGGAAGCGTAATGTCCACCAACAATAACAAGAAAAATGGAAACCACTTTGAAGAAGAGTTTTGTGAACTGCTCGCCTTACATGGTTTCTGGGCACACAACATGGCACAGAATCAGGTAGGACAGCCCGCAGATGTGATTGCGGTTAAGAATGGCATCCCGGTCTTGATTGACTGCAAGGAATGTGAAACCAACCGCTTCCCATTATCCCGAATTGAAGGTAATCAGGAAGGTGCAATGACACTGTGGGAGCAGACAGGGAATGAGCATTGTTACTTCGCTATGAAGCTGAAAGACGGACGCATTTACATGGTGTCCTTCGATGAACTCATGCTGAGACAGCTTTACGGTGAGGGGACGATCACTGAAAAGGAATTTCCTCAGTACAAGACCTTTCGACAGTGGGTGGAGGAATTTGAATGATTACGGAAATCGGATCACGATTACGAATCACGAACCCTTCACCGGACATGGTTGACTGGTGTAAAAAGCATTTAGAAATACCGAACCCGGAATATCAGAAGAAAGCCAGAATGAATCTCTGGTTAGGAGATACACCCAGAACCCTTGTAATGTATGAGGTTGACGGTGACTCAGTAATCATCCCGTTTGGGTGCTTACGATCAATCCTCCCGCTTCTGGAAGGGGACGTGAAGAAACTCTTTACCAAACAGGTAAAGGTAGATTATAAGGGTGCGAAAGTACCGCTGTACGACTATCAGGAGGAAGCTGTAGGAGCAATGATTATCAATCATTACGGAATATTACAGTCACCTGCGGGGTCAGGTAAGACGCAGATAGGCATAGCCCTTGCGTGTTCCATGCAGCTTAAAACACTTTGGCTTACCCATACAAAAGACCTGCTGACCCAGAGTAAGAATAGGGCAGCACAGTATATTGACAAGTCACTTTTGGGGACTATCACAGAAGGAAAGGTCAATATCGGAGAGACAATGACCTTTGCAACTATTCAGACGATGTGCAAGGTTGACTTAAATCAGTACCGTGACACATGGGACTGCATCATCGTAGATGAATGTCACCGGGTAGCCGGGACACCTACCGCAGTAACTCAGTTTAGTAAGGTGCTGAACACACTCAGGGCAAGACATAAATACGGATTGTCTGCAACCGTCCATAGGGCAGACGGACTGATAAAGGCTACATACGCTATGTTGGGACACGTTATCTATACAGTCCCGGATGAAGCTGTGAAGTCCAGAGTCATGACGGTAGACGTACAGCCGAAGGGTACAGGCGTGAAACTTGATTCAGCGTTTTTGAACAGTGATGGAACAATCAACTATTGCAAGATGATTACTTATCTTACCACTCATACAGACCGGAATCAGATTATCATGAATGACCTTGTAGGCAACCGGGAGCATTACAACCTGATCCTCTCTGAGAGGGTGGATCATCTGAAACTTCTGTATGAAGGACTACCCCCGGACTTGAAATCACAGGCTGCTGTAATTGATGGCAGTATGACAACTAAGAAGAAGAAAGCAGAGCGTGAGCAGGCTATTGAGGATATGAGGATAGGCAAGAAACGATACTTGTTTGCATCGTACTCACTGGCAAAAGAGGGGCTTGATATCCCACGGTTGGACAGGCTATACCTGACAACCCCTCAGAAGGACTATGCGGTGATCGTTCAGAGTGTTGGGCGTATTGCACGAACCTTTGAGGGGAAGGAACAACCGATTGCTTATGATTATGTAGACTTCATCCGGTCACTGGAAAAGTCGTTCAAGAAACGATGCACCAGTTACCGAAAATGTAACTGTAGAATTTTGGAAGGAGAATAACCATGAAGAATAAAATTTTGAAAGCTATAGCTTGGGCGGTTAGCCTTGTATGGATTGTGTCAGCTTGTCTTATTGATTCAGATTCATGGATTCCCTTCATCGTGTGTGTAATCTGTGAAATCTATATGGTGTTATTCTCCTACGCAAATGATTGGTTTGGAGATTACCCTTATGAAGATTAGTGAAGAAAGTGCAAGACACCTTGATACAGCCATTCTTCTGATGGAAGGAGTCAAGGAAAGTCTGAGTGCCGAACCGGATAAATGGGGATGTATTCCACCAGAACATTCAAGAGAGTCTATCCATCGTAGATGTGTGCAGGCACGACAAGAACTCCTGCAAGTGCAAAAGGCTCTAAGGTAGGTGATCTCATGGTTGAGGGGACATACATATTCGACTGTGAGGTATTCGCTTATGACTGGCTCTTTGATTTCAAAGATGTTGTCACAGGCGAACACATCTCCATCTGGAACGACAACGATGCTGTAATAGCATTTATGGAACGTGACCCGTTCTTAGGCGGGTTTAACAATAAGCACTACGATAATTTCATACTAAAGGCAGTCATGTGTGGCTTTACACCGGAAGAGGTGAAGAAAGTCAATGATCTTATCATTCAGGAAGAGTTAAGTGGATGGGATATCCCATCACTGAAAGAGTACAGAGTATTCTTTGACAGCTTTGACCTGAGAGATGATTGTCAGGACGGAATCTCACTGAAAGCTATTGAAGCACACCTTGGAATACCGATTGAGGAAACAGGGGTTGACTTCAACATTGACCGTCCGTTGACGGAGAGTGAGAGAAGAAGGACTGAATACTACTGCCGATATGACGTAGATGCTACGGAAATTCTCTGGAAACTGAGACAAGGATATCTGGATAACAAAGTTGCTGTAGGAGCGAAGAGAGGTCTGACAGACCGTAAGGCAATGTATATGACAAATGCCAAACTGACAAGCGTGTACCTACAAGCTGAGAAACCGGAGAAACCTTGGACGGATGAAAGGAATTACCAATACCCGGATAAGCTGCTTCGGCAGTATATTCCGCAGGAAATATTTGATTTCTTTGATCGACTGCATGATCCTAACGTACCGGACATTGACCTGTTTGGTGGTTACGATCAATACGGTAGGAAGATTAAGGGTGCAAGCATTGAATTTAAAATAGGTGATTGTGTTTGCACCATAGCCTACGGAGGGATTCATGGAGCAATCCCGAACTATGTAGAGGTAGCAACGGAAAACCGTTCAATCCGAAACAAGGACGTAGGTAGTTACTATCCACATCTTATGACTGTTCCACTTTCAGCAGGTCAACAATACGGGTTCTGTAGCAGGAATATACCGTCACCTCAGATTTTCGTGGATATGTTGGAAGAGAGAATGAAAGCAAAGAAAGCCGGGGACAAGAAAACGGCAAATGCCCTGAAACTGGTAGCGAACACCTCTTATGGTGCAATGCTCAATGGTAAAAACGGAATTTCCTATAACGATCTCTATGATCCACTCATGGGACGTTCTGTATGTATCACAGGGCAGCTACTTCTTCTGGAACTGTCAATGCACCTTGTAGCAGAGTGTCCTACCTTGAAGATCATTCAGCTTAACACGGATGGTATCATGGTAAGTTTTGACAAGTCTGACGAAGCAAAATGGCAGGAGATTACGCAGGAGTGGCAGGACAGAACAGGTTTTGAACTGGAAGAGGATTTCATTCAGAAAATCGTTCAGAGAGATGTGAACAATTATGTAGAAGTTCCGGTGGGTGGCAGCAAACCGAAGGTCAAGGGTGGCAATCTGGTAAGAGGGATCTTAACCAATGCCAACATTGATTTTACGACAATGGGCTTACCTGCATGGGACAACATGAGTGGCGGTGCTTGGAACATCAACAACAATGCCTGCATCGTGGCTACAGCAATGAAAGAGTATTTTGTGAACGGGACTCCCCCGGAAGAAACCATTGCAGCAAGCAATAATATCCTTGATTTTCAGGTGATAGCGAAAGTCGGAGGTAAATATTCTGGATGCTACCAGTTAATAGGTGGTGAGAAAGTTCCGGTACAGAAGGTCAATCGTGTGTACGCCTGCAAGAATAAAGGTTATGGAAAGATTTATAAGACTCACGCCACTACCGGAAAGGACGCAAAAGTTCCCAGTCTGCCAGATCACTGCATAGTAGATAACAATAATGAGTTGTCCATAGACGTTGTGGACAGAGAATGGTATGTCAAACTGGCAAAGGAACAGATACGGAAGTTTTTAGGTGTGAAAGCACCACGGAAGAATACCAGAAAAATAAATTCGCTAAAGAAAAAGTCATTAGCGTTGTTCAATTAAGGAGGACAAGAACATGGAAAGTTCAGCAAAAAAAAATGGTAACAGCAGAAGAGTTTGACGCAGCAGTAAAGCAGGTTATTCACGATCAGGTGAGTGATCCGAAACTGGATGGGATGGGAAAACTGCTCATTCCGCTGACAGGTGCTATTTTCGCAAAAGATGTTAAGAAGATTCTGTTCGGGGAAACCGAAGAAAATAAGGAGGACTAAGACTATGAAATTTTATGAAGTGAGCAAGGTTATGGACGAAGGTAAGAAGATTAAACTGAAAGACTGGGACAACGCCTACTGGTATAAAAAGGGCGGTATCATTATCAACCATGACGAAGAAGGTTTTGAATGTGATGCAAGAAAAATCTTCCCGTATGATTTAATGTGGGTAGCAAACGGTGACTGGGAGATTGTTGTTGAAAATCTGACTCCGATGAATTTCAAGGAAGCGTTCAAGCTGATGAAGCAGGGCTATCCGGTGAAACTTCCGTCTTGGGGTGGTTACTGGTACTGGGATGCCGCAAAGGAAACTATCGTGATGCACACGAAGGATGGCAGAGAATTGGATATCCGTGAGACTAAGAGGGTTGAATACACCACTCTGAATATTCTTTCTGATGAATGGGTGCTTGCAAGCACTAAGAACTGCCCTGCAATGGGTGGTGAAGCTACTTTCTCCTTCGGGGAAGCAATCAAGTATCTTAAACGTGGACACAAGGTAGCCCGTAAGGGATGGAACGGCAAGAAGCAGTACATTCAGCTTGCAAGCGGAATCTCTTACAAAGCACCTACCGGAGATATCGTGAACTGTGAGCATGATGCAATCGGTAATATGGCGGTAGCTTTTGTCGGAACTTCCGGGGTACAGATGGGTTGGCTTGCATCTCAGGCAGATATGCTTGCCGATGACTGGGTATTCGTAGAGTAAGGAGGATTAGCTATGTTTTATCTGTTAGGAGTTATCATCGGGCTTGTAATCAGTTTTCTGATTACTGCCCTGCTGATCTGGATTCTGGCAATGTGTTTTGGTTTCCTGTTCACTTGGAAACTGGCACTGGGAGTCTGGGTTATCTATCTGATTATCAAGAGCATTTTTACAAGAAATTAAGGAGGATCAATAACAATGGCAAACATTTATGAAGGTATGAACGTGAGACAGAAACTTGCAAAGGCAAGATTACAGTTCCTTAACCAGAAGGTTAAGAAGTCCGGTAAGAATATGCACTTGGAGTTCAAGTATTTTGAGTTGGAGGACATTGTACCTCCTGCAATCAGAATCTTTGCCCGTGTAGGTCTTACCACTGACATTGACTTCACCGATGAAAACGGTGCTGTCATGAGAGTCTACAACACGGACAACTCTGAGGAAGCACCTATTGAGTTCCGTGTTCCGTACCGTGAGGTTAAGCCTATCGTGAGCAATGCAGGTAAGGAAGTAACCAATCCGATGCAGGCACTTGGTTCATCCATTACATACCTCAGACGTTATCTCTGGATGGCAGTTCTGGATATCACTGAACCGGATGACATTGACGCTACACTTGGTTCTGAACCGGAAGAGGAAGAACCGGAGATTGAAGCACCGAATCCAGAGAAAGCAAAGACTGAGAAGAAGTCTCAGAAGAAACAGAAAGCCCCGGCTACACCTGCGGAACGTAAGGAAGCAAAGGAAACTCTGACGGACACTGAGGGACAGGCAGATGACTTGCAGATTGCAGCACTGAAAAATGCCTGCAAGGAACTGATGGAGAAAGACCCGGATCAGGAAGATTTTGTTCAGCAGATTGCCATGAAAACCAATGGCTTCACTCAGGTAACACGTTCTCAGTGTGAGCAGCTTATCAAGAATCTTGGCGAGATGATCGCAGCTTACAAGACGGAGGGCTAATGTATGTCAGACAATGTGAACCATCCATCCCACTATGAAACCGGGAAGTTTGAGTGCATTGACGTGATGGTAGAGACTCAGGGCGTACAGGCAACGAAGGATTTCTGTTTGTGCAATGCCTTGAAGTATATCTACCGTCACAGACGGAAGAACGGTCTGGAAGATATTCAGAAAGCAATCTGGTATCTGAATAAAGCCGTAGAGTTGGATGGACAAATTAAGGAACTGATTGACTGTAGAACAATCGGGGAAAGCGAACCCCGTTACATGGAGGGCAGAAGTAATGAGGAAATTTAAGAGAATGATCGCAAGAGCGAATATGAAACGTGCCGGATATACCCGTCTGAATAAGAAAGGCGGGGACGGCAGAAGCACTTTTGCAAAGCTGTGGAAGCAGTATATGTAAGGAAGGAGTCATAGGGATGACGAAAAGACAACTCATTAAGTGGTTGGAAGCGAAAAGAGAAGAAGCTATTGGAGAGGTTTGTAGTCAGGCTACTGATACTCTTAACACATATTATACGGATAGAAACACAAAAATTGAACTTGAAGAAACTGCATCTGAAATTGCCAATCTTATGAAACAGGTATCTGATAAAGTAGATGCTTTCAAGGCAAAGGTCAAAGCGTCCTATCCTGATGCTGATATCAGTGGAGGGTACTATGGATCAGTTACATACAAATTGAATAATCTGATTTCAAAGTATGAAATTCGTGACGGCTTACTCAAAGAATTTGAGGATAAGCGAACACCTCTGGTTAAGTCAATCATTGCCCGAAAGAATGATTTGATTTCAGGCATCAAGAGTAATTACGCTAATGTGATTGCAAATGTTCAAAATATGAAAAATGCGAAACTGGCAATGGAATATCTGACAGGTCTGGGATTTGATTTGACTTCGCTGATTGAAGAGGACAAGAACCCGGTAACTACGGCTTTGGCTGTAGAAGTAGATACAAGATTTCTGTTTATAGGAGGTAAGAAAGATGAAATGGAATGATGATAAAACCATCACGATTACACCGCCTGCGAAACCGAAGAAGATCACAGGTACACGATTTGCAGCTATCATGGGTCTGAATAAATGGACAAGCCCGTTCAATGCGTGGTGTGCAATTACTAGAACCTATGAAGAACCGTTTGAGGACACGATCTACACTATCGCAGGTAAGACGATTGAGCCGAAGCAGGCAGAGTACATGAAAACTGCATACTTCATGAGCAATCTGATTACCCCTACAGATGTGTACGGTGAAGATTATTTCAAGAAAACGTGGGGAGATTTCTTCCGTGATACGCCAATCTTTGGCGGTATGTGGGACTACCTGCTTGTGGACAAGGAAGGTAAGCCACAAACGGTACTAGAAATGAAAACCACAAAGAGGTCTGAGGACTGGGTGGAAGATGTGCCTGAGTATTATGCTTTACAGGCTGCACTTTATGCCTACCTGCTTGGAGTGGATGACGTAATCATGGTGTGTTCGGTTCTGGGTGAGAAGGACTACGATGACCCGGAAGCGTATGAGTGCAAAGCTGAGAACACTTTCGTTCGTCCGTTCAAGGTGTCTGAGAGATACCCGAACATGAAGAAAACGATCACGCAGGTTAAGAAGTGGTGGAAAACTCATGTGAAAGGTGGTGTATCTCCGAAGTACGATGAAAAGGCTGACGCTGACATTCTGAAAGTGCTAAGAGATAACAACCTCTCCCCTGACTCCGATCTGGACGCAATGGTAAAGGAAGCCGAAGGACTTATGCTTCATATCGAAGAGGTTAATGCAACCGTAGCTAACGATGAAAAGCGTCTGAAAAAGCTGAAAGAACTGATTAAGGAAGCAAGTATGAGTCAGTTCAAGCCGGGTGACAAGACTGTTACGATTACAGGCGGCAGATATGATTTTATCACGACTGTTAGCATGAAGAAGAAACAGGACTTCGATACGGAAGCAATGGAGAAAGACGGTGTGCTTGATAAGTACATGACTGAGACTGAAAAGCCTGAGTACCGTTTCACTCCGAAGAAACACAAAGATTAAGCCATTCATGAGATAACATCTCTGAATATAAATATTACATTTTAAGGAGGACTATTACAATGGCAAAGATTGGACTTACAGAGGGATTTACACTGATCCCGGAAGGAACTCATGTTTTCAAGATCACTGAGGTCAACTACAAAGAGGACTTCGGTAAAATGGAAGTGGTTATGCAGACGGCAAAGGGTCAGAAGCATATTGAGAGATTTTCTCTCCTGAATAAAGACGGTGAGCCGAATCAGGGCGGTCTAAATGCGTTCAGCTATTTTGCTAAGACAGCACTGGATGACTTCACTGTGAAGGACATTGACGATCAGGAGTTAGTAGGACACTACATCCGTTGTGAGGTTGAGCATGAGGAAGTCGAAAGCAACAAGACACCGGGCAAGATGCTCAAATTCGTGAGACTGGGTGACAAGGAAGCCGCTGACGGATTTGACGAAGAGGAAGTTGCCCCGGCAGCACCGAAGCAGCAGAGTAAGCCTGCAAAGACTGAACCTGCAAAGCAGGAAGATAAGAAACCTGCGGCGTTTGACCTTAACAGTCTGCTTGGTTAAATAAGTGACCTGCGGAGAGGGAGAGATATCATCTCAAACTCTCCAATGGTTATATTAAAATATTCTCAAAATGGAGGATTGAAGATGAACACGAACGAAAGAATTAAGATTTTCAAGTCCCTGATGGGTCAGGCGTTCAGCAAGGAAGAGGTGGACTACTTTGTAGCTATTTTCAGACGGATGGGTTATTTCACTGCCCCTGCTTCCACGAAGTATCACGGCAATTATGAAGGTGGTTTGTTCGATCATTCCCTTGAAGTGACTAAGAGTCTGCTGCATCTTACCAAACACCTGAAACTTCACTGGAACAGCAAGAAGAGTCCTTATGTTGTGGGTATGTTTCATGATCTCTGCAAGTGTGATAACTACATTCACAACGGAGATGGAACGTACAGCTACAATCCGAATGTCACCATTCCCGGTCATGCTGAGAAGTCTTTGGTACTTCTGGCAGCGAATGAGATTGGCGTAACTGAGGAAGAGAAAGCGTGTATCAGATGGCATATGGGAGCGTTCGATGACAAGGAAAACTGGGACAAGTACGGAAAGGCTATTGAGAAATTTCCTAACGTCTTGTGGACTCACACGGCAGATATGATGGCTGCCAGAATCAAAGGTATTTAAGGAGGAAGCACTATGAAGAAAGTAGTTGCTGTAGTGATTGCTACACTTATGGTGGCAGTGCTTATGACAGGATGTACGGAATCTGAGCAGGTTTCGTATAACATCGGTAAGGAAGCTAACAACTTCAATGTAACCCGTAAACTGACCGTAATCAATGCCAGAACCGATACAATCTTGCTTGAAATGGAAGGTACATTTTCTCTCAGCAATAATTCAGACAACGAACTGGAAGTTATCTGTGAGGTTGGAGATGGCAAGTATCAGAAACATTTTGTATATCTGAACGATGACACGATGTATGTAGTGGAAGATATTTCCGGTGCAAATGTTGACAAGTACCATTATGAAATCAACTTCCTTCCTGAATACGGTGTCAAAGTTACTCACAAGGATTAAGGAGAAATTACTATGGGAGCATTACTTGGATTTATCGGAGGTTTTATTACAGGTCAGATTTTCCTGATCTGTGTAGCAGTTATTGGTGCAGGCAGAGAAGATAAGGAAGCACCGACTAAAGAAGAGTGGAAACAGGAGGACTAAATCATGATTATTACAGGTATGGATCACTTTCAGAGTGTATGCAAGAGAAAACTGGTGGAATGGTATCACAAGAATAGACCGGAAGTTGACATTGATATGAGCAATGTGTTTGTAGTCTGGTCTTGCAAGACTTTACAGAATTACAAATGCCTTGCATCTACCACAATCAGTGGTGATGGTATTTACGCTGAGTATACTTTTAACGGAGATAAGCAGGAGATGTATGAGGATGTTTACGGCAAACTCACCAACACCTGTATCACACAGGAATAAGGAGGACTAAATCATGACAGGTAAAGAATATCAGGAACTTGCAATTAGAACTTGCAGTATTCCTTACGATCAGAAAGAAGATAGACTGTTTCATGCCGTGTTCGGTCTGAACAGTGAAGCAGGAGAGGTTGCAGGAATCTTGCAGAAGAAATATCAGGGACATGAAGTGAACCTTGAACACATGGAAAAGGAACTTGGTGACTGTCTCTGGATGATCGCAGAAGCGTGTAATGCACTGGGAACGGATATTGATACAGTCATGCAGATGAATATTGACAAGCTGAAAGCCCGTTACCCAGAAGGGTTTACAGTAGAAAATTCTCTGCATCGTAAGCCGGGAGATATCTAATGCGATATCACAACATTACTCAGGATGACATGAATAACGGTGACGGACTCCGGGTAGTCCTCTGGGTTGCAGGATGTGAACATCACTGCAAGGGCTGTCAGAATCCGGTTACATGGAATCCTGATGACGGTTTGGTGTTTGATAAGAGAGCTTTTAATGAAATCATGAAAGCACTGGAAAAACCGTATGTGGCAGGTATTACTTTCTCCGGGGGTGATCCGCTTCACCCGCAGAACCGTGGAGCAGTATTCTCCATCATGAAAGCAGTACAGAAGAGATTTCCGAAGAAAACAATATGGGTCTACACCGGGTATACATGGGAACAGATTCTTGCAAACAAATATCTGCTTGCAGCAGTCAAGTATGCAGACGTACTGGTGGATGGACGCTTTGAAGAAGAGTTGAAGGATGTCAATTATCACTGGGCGGGCAGTACCAATCAGAGAGTGATTGACGTACAAAAATCATTACAGAAAGGAGAAGTGGTCTTACATGAAAGTAATTAAGAAAGACGGAACACTGGAAGAGTTTGACGGTGAAAAGATCGTAAACGCTGTCAACAAGTCTGCTTCCAGAGTCATGATTACACTGGATGATACAGCATTTCATGAAATCGTTGGTTCGGTACTGGAAGTGATCGAAGAAAAAGGACTTACTGATATCCCGGTTGCCGTGATGCACAATATTGTGGAACAGGTACTTGATAAGTACGATCCACGGATTGCTACATCCTATCGTAACTACAGAAACTATAAGCAGGACTTTGTTCATGTGTTAGACAGGGTATTCCAGAAATCGCAGGTTGTTAGATTTCAGGGAGATAAAGAGAACGCAAACACGGACTCAGCATTGGTGGCTACAAAGCGTTGCTTGATCTTCAACGAACTGAATAAGCGTCTGTACCGTAAGTTCTTCATGACTCAGGAAGAGTTGCAGGCTTG
>OIDL01000406.1_pt1 | contig 19540 bp, 26 predicted proteins | sample 1581611 | NCBI WGS metagenome assembly OIDL01 (sample SAMEA3882516, study PRJEB24775) | human gut metagenome | biome: human-associated habitat; feature: intestine environment; material: feces | place: Netherlands | collected 2009/2010 | reverse complement strand
CCGCCGATTTGCGTATCCCAAAAATGAATATAAGGCATATACATATTCTGACATTGTATATATGCTTAACAGCATGTCTAACGATGAGGTTGCCTCCAAAATAGACATGCCGATTGCCACATTTTACAGGCACAAAAAAAGACTTGTAAATTCTGATTATTATAAAGCACTCGACACGTCCAGACTGGGTGACATCGAATACCTGAAAGGCTGCAGAGATTCCGATATTTGCTTCTAAACAAGAAACCGCTGGATCCCGGCGGTTTTTTCTACATTCCTTGGCACGTACAGTATCTGCTTAAAAATGTGCCCAGATTGGGCAGATAAACAAAAAGAGTACCCGTAACGGATACTCTTTTTTTTGTTTATTTCTTTGTAAAATGTATGTTTTCCTGCATGTTTACAGTTTATTCTCCTATCATCTCAAGGAATTCATCCTCAGAAATGATTGGAACACCAAGTTCCTTTGCTTTCTTATTCTTTCCTGACGTACTTTCTACATCATTATTAATAAGGTAGCTGGTCTTTCCTGTTACAGAGCCGGTTGCTTTGCCACCCAGTTCTTCAATTTTCGTCTGCAATTCTGCACGGTTCTTGAAATGGTTAACTGAGCCGGTGATAACAAATGTCTTGCCGGAAAGAATATTTTTACTAGCAGGTACATCTGCTTCTGCTGGAACCTCGACATCAATCCATCTGAGCAAGTCATAAACTTCGGCATTGTTTGAGATTCTCCACATCTCATCCAGTAAATTCTTCTCAAATGGAATCCATCCAAGATATCTGCTGCCCCAGTCCCAAAGACTGAGCTCAATCTTTTCTCCAATTCCGTCTATGCCTGTAAAACATTTACGATTATAGACATCGTTGAAAAACTTCCTGACATCACCTTTGTAGGCCTTGTCAAACAATTTTGCCTGTCCTTTTCCTACCATAGGAATACCAAGCGCATGGATAAACGGTACAAATGTTGTCTTACGGCTTCTCTGAATTGATTTCCAAATATTGTCATATGACTTCTGTCCAAAACCATCCATTGCAGCAATGTCACGCTCAAAAGTATCAAGTCTGTACAGATCTGCAAGCTGCTTAATGAAGCCCTTTTCGATGAATTTCTCAAGGGTTTTCTCTGAGAGACCGACAATATCCATGCAGTCTCTTTCACAGAAATGCACGAACTTCTTAACCTGCTTTACAGCGCAGTCAGGATTTGTACACATCTCTACTTCAACGTCCCTGTCACCAGAATGTGTAATCATTGGCGATGTTTCCATGCCACACACCGGACATGTACATGCATGAGACTCAGCGTAAGTAAGCTCATCTCCCGGTGTCAGGTTCTTATCAACCTGTGGAATTATTTTATTACTTTTGAACACTGAAATCTTATCACCAACTCTCAGACGCAGTTTTTTAACGATTGATACATTATGTACGCTCGCTCTTGTAACTGTAGTTCCCTCAAGCTGTACCGGATCAAAGACTGCAACAGGATTAATACGTCCTGTTCTGCTAGGAGACCATTCAATTTCTCTCAAAGTGGTTTCAACACACTCGTCAGCCCACTTGAAAGCAAAGCCTGTGAGCCTGTTAGGATGATGTCCTGTGACAGGAAGCGCATCAGCGGTTTTGTAATCATCCGATGCAACAACAAGTCCGTCTACAGGATAATCCAGTGTCTCTACTCTATCAGAGAAACTATTCATAACATTGATAATCTGATCCGGTAAATCTGAATCTACATCTGGATTGCTTGAATAAGCTCTTGCAAGTTCATGCTCCACAACACCAAAGCCAAGTCTCTCAAGCAGTGTCAGTGCGCCAAAAAATGTTGCCGGTACCTCAATCTTGTCATCAGCAGCAGGCTCTATATGCACAAGCTTAAAAGCTTTAAACATAACCTTTCTGCCTCTAAGACCTGGTTCTTTGATTGTTATTGTTGAATTTGCAAGATTACGAGGATTTGAATACTCCTCTTCATCCTCTTCCAGATTTGAATTAATTCTTTCAAATTCTGAATAGGTCATCAAAGCTTCACCTCTTACCACTAATTTTCCTTTAAAACCAATGGTCATTGGAATACCTTCGATGTATGGTGCCTGATGAGTTATATCACTTCCTACCTCACCATTTCCGCGAGTAACAGACTGTACCAGACGGCCATTATTGTATTCTAGTACTATAGTACTACCGTCAAGTTTCCACATGACGTTACAGACTCCATCCCAAGACTCAGAAAAGACTTCTGGAAATTCGTTAATATCCTTTGTCTTATCAAGCGACAGTGCCGGAAACTCATGTTTGACTTTCTTAAGGCCATTTCCGCCAATCTCATCTGCACCAACTTTTTGTGTTGGGGAATCCGGCAGAATAATCCCTGTCTCTTTCTCAAGCTGTGCAAGCTCATCAAACATTGTATCCCACTCATAATTCGACATGATTTCGTCTTTGCCATTATAGTAGGCATCTGATGCCTCATTCAGCTTGTTGATAAGTTTCTCCATGATTTTTACGTTTTCGTTGTTCATATTTTATTTCCTCCATTTTTCTTTATATATAACCTCAGTGACACACTAATTGACTTTAATTCCAGTACATTCATAAAAAATGTCTGGATCAAAATTTGGAATACTTTTAATTATCTGTTTATCACAATCAGATAACCCGTTCCACCACAACTGACCACATTTAGATTCATCAAGCACTTTGAGATAACCGCTTGTTGTTTCATAGGTCGGATATGCTGCTTTTTCTTCATCAGTCATATCTTCTTCAGATACCCATTCAACAACATTCTTTGGTATCTGATTCAGTAAATATTTTGCATCTGAATCCATCCATTCACGATATGTCATATTTGATGGCTTATTAAACAGTATAATCTTCTGTTCTTCTGTGTTAAAACAACCAGTATTAAAAGACGATTTGTTCCAGTCCCCGGTGTTCCAGTCCCCGGTGTTGCAGTTTCCGGTGTTGCAGTTTCCAGTGTTCCTGTCCCCGGTGTTGTTGTTCCCAGTGTTCCAGTTTCCAGTGTTGCCGTTTTCAGTGTTGCAAATTCCGGTGTTGCAGTCTCCGGTGTTCCAATTTCCGGTGTTGCAGTCTCCGGTGTTCTTGTTCCCGGTGTTCCAGTCCCCGGTGTTCCAGTTTCCGGTGTTGCTGTTTCCAGTGTTCCTGTTCCCGGTGTTATTATCCCCGGCGTTACAGAGACCCGTACATTTTTTTCCAATGTTGACAATCCGCAACACTTCATCCCACGGGATTTCACGCACGATCTCTAACTTATTAGTGCATAACTCGTATCCGTCTGTCCTCACATCACCATAGGCAATGATTTCCGCTACCTTGTTTTTACTGTTGAAACTGTAATAGTTAAAACAGTCGGCAGCCGTCTGACAGAAGTGCATACCGTGATTGCAAATATCAAGCTCCCCTTCTTCCTCAAATTTTCCGGGGCAAGTGTACTGTTTCGTGTTGCCGTTAGGTGAACATGTCCAATCAGGTCTAAACACTTTAAATCCTTTTATTATCTCTTCGTTGTTCATTTGTTTTTCCTCCATTTTTCTTTATTTTTATATGGAAAGTATGATAGTTTTTACATTATTGGCACAAAAAAAAGAGGGAAAACCCTTTTTTTTTATTCAAGCTCAATTAATTCTGCTTCCTCTACATACTTTTTTGCCGCATCATATCCATTTCTATTAAGTTCGCCTTCAATGCTAAACCAAAGCAAATCTAAAAAATTTGGAACAGACGCCAAATCTTTATTCGGATATTTTTCTCTATACCGCTTATATGCTGTATTGTATAGTTCATCTACTAAATCACGTTTTAGCATAATTGTTCCTCCAATCTTTACAGTAAATCATCGTTTTATCATTACAAAATATATTCTCCTGTTTCTAACGATTGTGGTATTAACTGTGCATAATCCGGATGGCTTACAAATTTTACATATTTCAATATGCATTCCTCCGCATTGTTAAATTCCTCTTCGCTCATTTCGTTCGCATCTTTCAACCCAAGTTTGAATTTTTGCGAGACATTATTTACTGCATCCTCAATTGGATAATATTTTTTACTCATGATATTTCCTCCATTTTCCGCTTGAATTTTAATAAAAACATAAGACACCATCATATAAATCCGGCGTAAATTCCTCAATTCCCCATCGTGTAATATCTAATGGCAATCCTAAAGTTTCTAATAATTCTTTTCTCTGACATTTCATTTTTTCAAATGCATCGTTTTCATTATCTGCATAAACAACGCATCCGAAATTTTCTTGTGCTAAATAAAACACTTTCACATTATTTTTCTCCACTCTTATGTCTTCGTTGTTCATCTGTTTTTCCTCCGTTTTTCTTTTTTATATAAAAAGTATGATAGTTTTTGCATTAATGGAATTTTACACGTAAAAATCCCGGCACATGTGTACCGGGAAATTAATTATTATTTTTAGCTCTTCTGTACTTTTCTGTAATTATTCAAAGCAAATGCGACATAATCTGACACATTGCTTTCAGGCTTCGGAAAAATTTCCTTGCATTTTCTTTCCAGCTCATCTGCCTGCTCATCAGATAAGCGATATACAATCTCATGCTTTCATCCACGGGCGTCTACATGAATTACCAACTCCCATGCGGTGCATAGCTCCTATGGAAGTGGTATCTGGGTGGCAGCGGGGCACTTGCATCTTTCGAACTTAAAAATAAGCTGTCCGCCACCTGCCCGGGCCGTTCACGCGGCCGCTATCCCTTTTACGGGAATGCTTAGGGGATTCAGTTCGTGGAATCCTGACACTTCAGGCGATGCGAGGAATGAAAAATCAGTTATGCCATTCCATGCATCGGGTATAGCCTTGCGCATGATATTTGCAGCGCCGTTGCAGTCGGCATTGATGACCATGCCGTTAGAGCAGCGGTAAAGACTGCGGGTTATGCGCCTGCCGGAAAATACTGCATTTTCGTCGTCAACGCCGTAAACAGGAATGTAATCCATTACTGTTATGTCGGCCTGTGAAGTATATGACTCTTCCTGCGTGATTATCTTTATTCCGGCATCAGATACCTTGTAAATAATCATCTGCTTGAGCAGACTTATAGGCATTGAGACAAAGTTCTGGTTGTTCTGTGAACCCATGTCGCAGTCCTGTTTCCAGCCTTTGTTTTCACCAAGAACAAGCGTACCGGCATGATGCTCAATGCAGTAGTTTATGATGCTGCGGCTGATTTTATGGCACTGGTCCTTAATGAAATCAGCATGGTGTCTGCTTAAGGCGCTCAGGTACTTAGAACTGGCATGCATGTTTCATGGCCTTTTGTGATAATGCTGACAGCCCCGGCTCTCTTTTTATGAAACCACTGGCACTCTGACAGAACAGCTCCGCCCTTGTACAGCATTGATGAACCATCATTGCATACGACAGCTGCGAAGTTGCTCACGCCAAAGTCTATGGCACATACGTTAGGCATGTCTGCATTATCTGTGACATGATTTTCATTTTCGAGGGTGAGACACAGGATATATCTTCCATAATAAGGCTTGATTTTAACTTCTTTGAGGATGGAATCAGCTTCTATATTCGGAAGATGCAGGTGTTTGTCTACGCGTGGAAGCTTCAGATACGACCCGCTCTTTGCGGGATACAGAGTGGCACTCTGGTTTGTTATCGTAAATGTGATAATGTTACGCTTCTGGTAGTGCGGCATCTGCGGTTTTCCTAAAAACTTTGACGGATCCTGTTTATAAGCCTTTAAGGATTTCAGCCAGTTTGAGAAGTCGGTTATTGCATGCTTGACAACAGCCTGTGCGGTCTGCGACGGCAGTCCTGCAAAAAAGTCAGGATTATGCGTAACACGCATCAGCTTCTCAAGATGACAGTATGAAATGACTCTTTTTACCTTAATGGAAGGATAAGTCTGCTGTAAAAGCTCCACTTCAGCAAAGACCTCTTTCTCATTGTCGGTGCGTGAGTCTTTATCCCAGCCTGTGAAAATCTGCCTGATACGAAAGAGTGCAGCATTATACAACAGCTTTGCTTTCTGGGCATTGCTGTCGCAGTAGTCGTGTATTAAGTTGTCCTGTGCTATCTGACACTGGATTACTCTGTAAGACATATGGCCGCACTCCTTTCTGGCATAAGTATGATTTTTTATATTTTCGTTTATAGGCTTCCATATAAGAATATGCAGCCATTCATCCACGCCTATGCAGGTGTTATATATACTCCAAAGGACACTTACATCATTGGAATTGACCGTGGGGAGAGAAATTTGCTGTATGTATCAGTAATTGATACTGACGGAAACATTGTTGAGCAGAAATCCCTTAACATCATTAACAATGTGGACTATCAGGCAAAGCTCAAGCAGGTTGAAATCATGAGAAAACTGGCAAGGCAGAACTGGAAACAGGGTGTAAAAATAGCTGACTTAAAGAAAGGCTATTTGTCACAGGCAGTTCATGAAGTTGCCGAGCTTGTAATAAAATACAATGGTATTGTTGTCATGGAAGACTTAAACAGCAGGTTTAAGGAAAAGCGTTCAAAGATTGAGCGCGGGGTTTACCAGCAGTTTGAGACAAGCCTCATTAAGACTCTCAACTATCTGACATTCAAGGACAGAAAACCTCTGGAAGCAGGCGGAATTGCCAATGGTTATCAGCTTACATACATTCCGGAAAGCCTTAAAAATGTCGGAAGCCAGTGTGGATGCATTCTCTATGTGCCAGCCGCATATACGTCAAAAATTGATCCGACAACAGGTTTTGTAACCTTATTCAAGTTCAAGGATATATCGTCTGAAAAAGCCAAGACGGACTTTATTGGCAGATTTGACTGCATCAGATATGATGCCGAGAAAGATTTGTTTGCATTTGAGTTTGATTACGATAACTTTGAGACATACGAGACCTGTGCAAGAACAAAATGGTGTGCATATACTTACGGCACAAGAGTTAAAAAAACATTCCGCAACAGAAAGTTCGTTAGTGAAGTCATTATTGACATAACAGAGGAAATCAAGAAAACTCTTGCTGCCACAGACATAAACTGGACAGATAGTCATGACATCAAACAGGAAATTATTGACTATGCACTCTCCTCTCACATATTTGAGATGTTCAAACTCACAGTACAGATGAGAAACAGCTTATGCGAATCAAAAGACAGGGAATATGACAAGTTTGTGTCACCGATATTAAACGCTTCAGGAAAGTTCTTTGACACGGATGCTGCTGACAAGTCACTTCCTATCGAAGCAGATGCTAACGATGCATATGGCATTGCAATGAAAGGCCTATACAATGTGCTTCAGGTGAAGAACAATTGGGCCGAGGGCGAGAAATTCAAATTTAGCAGACTCAGCAATGAAGACTGGTTCAATTTCATGCAGAAAAGGTAGTAAACGGATAGCTAGTGCAGACCACAGCTTTAATAGAAACAAATGCTTACAGTTCAATGATGCAAGGTAACAAATTAAGGGCATAATGCATAAAAAGCTTACAGCTCAGCCGTGAAATGTTGTGCAAGTGCACAATGTTAGGGTTGAGACTGTAAGGAAAATGTCTACTGGTGTAGATAATATGCATCTATATACGGACTGGACCGTTGAGACTGTAAGGAAAATGTCTACTGGTGTAGATGGTCTGTCCATACTTGTAGTTAATACTGTGAGCAAAATGTCTACTAAGGTAGATCTTTCTATAATAGTATTAGCTTATCAGGTTGAAACTGTAAGCGGAATGTCTACTGAGGTAGATTAATAGTCTCAATCATATGCTCAGATATTGAAGCTGTGGGCGAAATATCTACTAGAGTAGATAGCACATCCCAATTTTTTCTGATTATGCTAAAGCTGTAGGCGAAATGTCTACTGGTGTAGATCACATAAAGCTGTCATTATTCCTATGGTTAAAACTGTAAAGGAAATGTCTACTAGCGTAGATAAACTGCAGTCGATTATTTTGTCGGAATTGAGACTGTAAGGGAAAATGTCTACTAGCGTAGATTTAAGTGTTGGATGAAATTGGCGTTTTTGTTGATACTGTGAGCGAAATGTCTACTGAGGTAGATGAGTTAGCAGGACAACGGTCAATAATGGTTGAGACTGTAAGCGGAATGTCTACTAAGGTAGATTTAACATACAAGAATAAACGCGTACATGTTGAGACTGTAAGTGAAATGTCTACTGAGGTAGCTTTCATATAGAGTATAATTTTTATTTCGTTGAAACTGTGAGCGAAATGTCTACTAAGGTAGATTCACTTGTTCATCTCATTGCGCTATAAGTTGATACTGTGAGCGAAATGTCTACTAAGGTAGATTTCATCTATGTACTCGATTGCATACTTTGTTGATACTGTGAGCGAAATGTCTACTAAGGTAGATCATGCGTTAACACACATATCAATTACGGTTGAAACTGTAAGCGGAATGTCTACTGGGGTAGATCTGCAATGGGTGAAAAAACATCCTCTAGTCGAAACTGTAAGCGAAATGTCTACTAGGGTAGATGATAGTCAAGATGATATCACAGTCATTGTTGAAACTGTAAGCGGAATATCTACTAGGGTAGATACAAAAAATATCTTTAATTTCTTCATCAGGTTGAAACTGTAAGCGGAATATCTACTAGGGTAGATATATACTCTATAAGCTTATCTGATCCACGTTGAAACTGTAAGCGGAATATCTACTAGGGTAGATTTGATGATGCCACTATGGTTGAAAATGTTGAAACTGTAAGCGGAATGTCTACTTGGGTAGATACTATTATAATCATATGGACACTGTGAGTTGAAACTATAAAGAAAATGTCTACTGAGGTAGACGTGTAGATCACGGGTAGCAATATTTACTTGAAACTGTAAGGAGGTATGAATAAACTTAAAAACATGAATAAGAAAAAATCGTTTTGGAGTACATTAGTTAATGAATTCCTTGGAACTATTTTAATAACTTCTATTATAATTTATATGATTGTGTTTATATTATTAGGAAGAGCTGGAATATTTAATTTTATGGGAGGTAGCAGTGATATAATAAACGGATTAGTTGCAGCAGCAGCCTTCCCAATTGTATTGGTCCTTGCATTATGTACAATAGTATTAATTATAAATATAGTAGCGTTTATTCCGCTTACTATACATAAAATTAAGGCCGTATATAATTACACCTACCTTCCGCTTACCGCGGACGAGATTAAATATGCTTTGGATAAAAATATTATATCTTCTAAAGAAGATTATATTAAATTAATTTTGGATAATCTGCGTTATGGAGTTACTAATAAACCATCTTTGTTTGAGTTTTTCTTTTCCACATGTTACATAACGTTCTCTCAAGAAGAATTATATTCATTATGCAAAGCTTTTGAGAAAGTGTTTGATAGTCCGATTATAATTGATGATGATATGCTTTCATATCTTAATAAGTATGATACCAATTGTTCTCCTTTTGATGTAGCAAAATATAAAGATGAAGTTTCGCTTACAACTATAAGGGAAGAATATGAAAATGGGAAAGATGCTACATTTGCGTTATACACGGATGGAGATAAATATAAAAATATATTAGAAACAGTTAATTTCCCGTTGTATGTGGGCAAATAATTTCATTTTTCAAAAAAAACAGGTCCTATCCGTAATTAATACTGTAGAGAAAAATATTTTTTGAAGTAGAACGCAATATATAAAAAACATTACAGTTAAACCGTGAAACATTGTGCAGGTGCACAATGTTAGGATTGAAACTGTAAGTGGAATGTCTACTGGTGTAGATATAACACTTTAGCGCCAATCAATACTGTTAGAACAGAAAGGGAAACGTCTACTGAGGTAGATATGAAATATTGTCCAGCGCTGTCTTCATTGGAACTGTTGGCGAAATGTCTACTGGGGTAGATGCAATGAGTTTCTTCGGTAATTCATTTCAGAATAAATGATGTAGATCCGGCAAGGATGTGGCAAAGATTTTTCATGTTAATATTGCAGAGAGAGAACGTCTGCGAGCGTAGATTTTGTGGAGATAATATCGAAGGAAAAATGTCTACTATGGTAGATTCATCATGCGTTTCTCCTTTCGTTGTTTGGTTGAAACTGTAAGAGAAATGTCTACTGATGAAGATGAAACCAAAGCTCCAGACCTAATACATGTTAAAACTGCGAACAGAATGTCTACTGGTGTAGATTCTAAAAGAGCAGATCGTACATCAATGTGTTGAAACTGCAAGGAAAATGTCTACTGGAGTAGATATTATTGTTGTTTTAATCATTTTGAATTGAAGTTGTAAGGAAAATGTCTACTGGTGCATATTAATGTAGATACGAATATCAGTGTTGCTACATGCGCAAATCATTCGCTTTTCAACATACAAACCATCGCTTAGACGCAAAAAAAAAGAGCCGCATCATGCAGCTCTTCTTTTTTACTTATATTTTCTTGTTTCTATGCTACTTCCTCAAGCGCATACATGAAAGCAGCTGCCTCCCTGTCGTTCGAAATAAAGTCACCTCTGAATTTTACAAATTCGCTGATGAAATTTTTGTGTTTCTTAGCAAAATCATCTCTGAAACTGCTCTGCGAACTGGCTTATATTGATATTCTTAATCTCTGCCATCGTCTTTTTCTCCATTTTCCAAAATTTGTTCCACAAGCTTATGCACATCTTTATCATTAAGATACGGCATCTGCGGATTTCCATCCTTGTCATACAGCGTAGCAGAATACCTGTCGTTTTCTTCCTCGTATATGACATCGAACGATACATTATCCGTCCCTATGAATGCATAAGGCTCGTTATACGCATTCTTGCTGCCCTGCAGCAACTGCAGTTCAATTTCCAGACAACACTCTTCTACCTCGTTTTCGTATTCCTCATTGGCAAGTGTTGCCTCTATCTCTGCTATTCTTAACATTGTCTCTTTTTCAATGAAATCTTTACCTGCTTCAAGTCCCAGCGGATAGTCGGAATTGTAGCCATCGGTAACTCCCCAGCAATTGTAGTAATCACCGTCTTCATCAACCCCGGCACCGTAATTCAAGTCTGACAGAACATCTTCTTCTGTCGGCAGCTTTGTTGCGTCTGCCGTATCAATCCCGGCATCCAGAATTTCCTTTCTCTTTGCTGCACATTGTAATATGTAATCAGCAATTTTCTGCCTGCCTGGTTCAGTTAATACGTATTCCATATTTGTTCCTCCATTCTCTTATCATTCTCTTTCAAACATCAGGACCATTCCGTCGTTATATGTAAGATACATACTGTAATTCTCCGACAGCCACTCATTGAAATCATTTTAGTGGTAAGTCCTTATTGTGTCTAGCTTCTTGATGTTCTGCAGCAATTCATGGAAACATCCAGTCAGTCCGTCTACTGACTCGGCAATTACAACCGGAGTTCCTATTGCGTTGCAGGCTGACAGCTGAACCCTGTTTATATTTGGATTTGAGCTTTCACATCGCTTCACGACAACTGCTGATCTTGAACTACAGCCATTCATCAAAAGCGAATACCACTGTCTCGCATTGTTTCTTCTTTCTTTTGAGTTTACTCTCATGATATTTTCCTCCGTTCTTACTCGTCTATGTCTTCAGGGCGCTCTAAGGTGTAATAGTTTTCATCATACACATAGTCATCGCCCCAGTCGGCATTTTCAGCCCACTCGTCAAAGTCATCCAAGATGTCCTCTGCCTCATCTCTTGAAAGATAATCACAGATTACATATCCGTGAAGGTCATCTTCCAGGCTGTCACGCAGTTCTTCGATAAGCTTCTCTTTTAAATCGTCATTAATATCAATTTCTTCAATTGCCATGTATTTTTCCTCCGTTTTTAGCATGGCATTAACATGCCATATTCATTTTCCGTAAGATAAATCTGCTTTCCGCTTTCTGATGTGCCAACTGTGTATACGGGTTCCGCTCTCCGTGGTTTTCCACCCGCCAAACTCCAGCAGCTCGCCGTCTCTTATCAGCAGGCTGTCAGCATCGTCATCTCTATACAAAGCGTAACTATCGACATCATTTTCTTTTGTATGCCTGATGCAGCCTCCAAATTTAAGGCGGCAGAGCCCTTTGTCAAACATCTGCCTTAAATCGACACGGCACCTTGCAGCTTTGCGCCTCCTTGTTTCTTCAATATTCATTCTGCTCTCCTTTCTTCTTTTTATATGGAAAGTATGTCAGAACTTAAGAAAATGAATGATTCTTTCCATATAAAAAAGAGCTGCATGCAAGCAGCCCATTTTCCTGCACAACAAAACAGAAGCGGCGCTCCTTCCGGTCCTGTTCTGCGAAAACAAATTTTTTGTAACAAAGTTGTACAAGCTACATAAGCTTGAAAGGTCTGTCCGGTATTCCCGGACACTATAAGTATGATAGATTTATCTGTCACATATTGCTTTCTATATAAAAAGAGCCCGGCTTCCCGGGCTCATGCTTTGTAAAAATTCAGCTTTTGTTAATTACACACTGCCTTTTGCTTGTGTACAACTATTCTTATGCCATAAGTATCCTGATCTGAAGCATAGGCCTCTCATCGGCCGTGAATCTTTCATTTATTGCAGCTGCCTGATACAGCCTATTCCGGTACGCAATCGTGCGCTTACATACGGCGTAATCTTCCCTGTCTGCATTCATTCTTATTATCTTCCGCACAAACTCTCTTACAAAGTTATCGTTTTCCATTGATTTAAAAACATCCTCAGTGCGTCTTTCATCCCTGCTTCCGGATGCAGTTTTAAAGCGGATTTTTCCTGCATAAATCTTAACACATCCTGTATTCTGCTCGCCGGAAACCTCATCAAGAAGCTTAAAAAGCGCGATCTTTCCTTCCTCAAATATGTCGTCTAATCTCATATCCTCTGTTCTCTCATTGCCCATAAATATCTCCTTTCTCGTGTATCCTATTTCTCCTGCTCATCCGCAAACATTGCAAGGCATCTTTCTCTTCTCCTAAAAGACGTCCATGCTCTCAAAATCTATTCTCAAGTCAACTATTTTCTGACAGTACGGCTCGCATCCTCGAAGTCCTGATGCACTCCTATGCGTATCCTTGTCTGCATCTGTGCATCTTCTGCATAAATCTGCTTCCGCCAGCTCCTGTCTCGCAAGTTCTGCTGCAATCGCTGTCGCTTTTGTATATACCTGCATGATGTTTGCCGCAAGTGCCGGAGAATACGTTACAAGCCGGTTCCAGTTGAGCTGCCGCCCGAAGTTTTGCCATAATCCGCTGTCTTCATAAAAAGCCAGGCGCCTCGATGCCCACTCTAACGCTCTCTTTTCATCCTGCGTTATGAACCGCGCGGCATTTTCAAGCATGAAACAAAGCTTCTTGACAGCCGTATTTTCCGCTGCAATCGCGACCACATCTCTCAGACTGTCCCTGTCGGCTTCATCATCCGCTTTAAGGTTTAATTTTTCTTTTGCGTATCCGATGGAATCAATGACACAGTCCCTGTCCACATCTGTCAGATGCATGTTTTGGCACTGTATTTCTTTTATCAGATCCGGGCTGATTACAGCCCACGCATACTCACTTTCGTATATCATGTTGCTTCCTCCTATATAGAGTAGGTCAGAATGTATTTCTAACTATATCTTTCCATATAAATAAGCTGGTTTTCCTGTATTATTTTTTTCTTTCCACATCCCATACTCTGCTTGCGTATATGATGAACATCGTCAGCCAGCCTATGGCATATCCCCAGTCTGTATCTCTTATTAATCCTATTGCTTCCTTCAAATTGTGTATCTTATGCCCTGACGGCGTTCTTCTCCTTATATCTTCTTATTTGACAATCTTGAATCTTTCTTTCCTGATCCGGTCGTTTTCCTCTTTGACCTGTCTTAAATGCTTCGACATGACTTCCTTATGTCTTTTGCCATGAGCGCAGTTGTTGCACAGTCCGTAGTTTACATGCCCCCTGCCGCCATACGATGCAAAGTACTCTTTTTCATCTATCACGCCGCATTCGCTGCATTTTACAAACCTGTTGCCCTCAACGCTTACGACAGGCTTTTCTCCGGCCGATTCGATTATTTCATCGAGATGGCTGATAAGGTAGTAGAATGCTCCGAGCTGCTCTGCCGCCCCGCCCTTTGTCATCTCATAGTATCTTTCCAGTGTGTTTTTCTCGTTTTCCAAAAAACCACATCCTTTCATATGTTAATGCGCATTCTCCAGCTTATCCCGTATCAGGGCGAAGACTCTCTGTTTTGCGCATTCCCTGCCGACACCGTTTTCAGCCATATCCTTTTCGATAAGCTTTCCGACTGCACCGGCAATGTCTTTAAGTTCGTCTAGGTTCGTAGCGTCTGTCGCTTCTTCACATGCCTTTATTGTCTCTATTCTTAGATCCTTTGAATCTTCTGTCTTCGTCATCACGCCTTTTGCACCTCCTTATCCTATTCTTCCCTATATTAAGTATGTCAGATGAATGTTTTGCAAATGTCCTTCTATATAAGTTTTTGTTAGATTTGTGTATTTTTCAGATACGCAAGCATTGTAATCAGCGCCCTGTATTTTCTTGGATGACTCATGATGTCCTCTATTTCTGCTTCAAGACCTGCCACGTCAGTCTCCATGCTGTCTTTGCTGAAAGCAAATTCATTAAGCCCCGGCTTATTCTGCCTCTTATACTCCTCTGCTGTCAGACTTCTTAATGCGTCCGCTGCATCTTTTGCGCCTTTTCTTCTTAATATATTTCCGTTCTCCATAATTTCCTCCTAACTGACATGTGCAACCCATCTGTCGGTATACAGATATGATTCCTGCACGCAGATATGTACCTTTTCCGCCTGTCTATATTCTTTAACGCACGTCCTTGACCTTGTCCAGCCATCCTGAAGCACGCAGATGTCAGCCTCGCTCATATCTTCCACTATTACGGCATTCTCATCCATCTCGAAGATGCCTCTTATTATATTCCTGTTAATCTTCCGCCTTTTCGGCCTGATTATATAATAGTGCATTATTTTTCCTCCCTCGGCATATATCTGCCATTCTCCAGCATTTCAATGCTTATCTGCCCAGGAATATCCTCTTCCTGCTTCAAAAATCCGCTGTATTCAAGGCTTCTCTCAAGGAAGCTCTGGTAAGTCTCATACAAACTGCAGCTGTCACACAAGCTGCCGGACGCCGCCTTCCTGTCGAATATCTGCACACATCGCAGGTCTTTTCTTCCCGAAACGGCATTTAGTATGGTGCATGTTTTTCTTTCCTCATACTTCAATTTTTAAGCCTCCAAGCATTTTTCTTCCTTATATGGAAAGTATGATATTTTTTATCAGTGCTAATGGCTTTCCATATAAGAACAGCTGCTTTTAGCCAGAAATCTGCAATGAAAATAAAAGTAATGTCAACAGAAAAAGTCCTGTGCCCATACAAGTACACAGAACTCTCAAACCCTTGATTTTACTGCATTTTTAGCGCAGGAAATATTACCGGAGTTTTATTTTGCTGAAAAATTTCTACAAAATTTCTGCAGTTTTTTTGTTTCTCTATCATATTCATAACAATAGAAAATAAAAAAAATATCGTTTTTCAAATTCTACCAGCAGGATAATGACAAGATACAGAAATTGTGCTATAGTATGTATATCAAAGGAAAACAGTTATCTGCGAAAACGCAGGAGAAAGGAAAAAGATATGCTTACAGCAATTAAGTTTTGTAAAAGTTCATACAGCTTTAAACATAGTTCTTATTCGAAAAAGAACTCTATTGTGATGCGCTTTTATATGAACGAAAATTCTGTCTGAAAAACATATTTACTGAATAAATATTTTTCTTTCATGTCGTTTATCTCAGGGCGCATCCCGGATAAACGATTTTTTATTGCTTAAAAATGAAAGGAAATAACTATCATGCCAGTAATTAACATGGAACAGACAGGAAAGCAGATTGCAGAATTAAGAAAGAATGCAAACTTAACTGTAAACGATATAAAGGAAGCACTCGCACTTACAACTGTAAATGCCGTATACAAGTGGCAGCGTGGACAGACGCTTCCGACACTCGACAATCTCGTTGCACTCGCAGCCCTTTTCGGCTGCACAATCAATGATATTGTCATAACTGAAACAATATAAAAAACACATGTACCATTAGCTCAGCTGGCAGAGCACTCGACTTTTAATCGAGCTGTCCGGGGTTCAAGTCCCCGATGGTACATTACCGGCGGGTATGCCTAGCAGCGAGGGCGGCGGTCCGTAAAACCGTTACACAAGAAACACCGCAGGTGCAAATCCTGCCCCGCCGACTTAATTTCATCATGCTCTTGTAGCTCAGAGGTAGAGCGCTTGGTTGAAGCCCAAGGGGTCGAAAGCTCAAAACTTTCCGAGAGCACTATGGAGTGTTGGCTCAACTGGTACAGCAGCGGTCTTGAAAACCGCCATTCCGAAAGGATATCTGAGTTCGAATCTCAGGCACTCCGTTTAAAACTTAATATATGCAGTGTTGGCAGAGTTAGTATTGCACCAGATTGCTAATCTGAGGTCATCGTTTATTCGATGCGTAGGTTCGAGTCCTACACACTGCGCTGTGCTAGTAGCTTAGCCGGTTCAAAGCGTCAGATTGTGGCTCTGAAGATCACGGGTTCAAATCCCGTCTAGCACCTTTATAAATGATGATGTGGCCAAGTGGCAAGGCGCCAGTCCGCAACACTGGTATCGCAGGTTCAAATCCTGTCATCATCTTTATGCAAAAAAAAGAGGACCGCCTTACGCGGCCCTGCTTTGTCCTATGTACCGTATGGGAATTGGCAATTTATATAGAGAATATGCAATATATTTATATATTGGAATCCGCACAAAAAAGGCTACCCGAAGACAGTCTCTTTTTTGTTTGTTAACTAATTGCAAGATACAATTTGGTCTAAACCTTTTATATAAATATAAGGGTGATCAGACAGTATCTCATCTTCTGATAAGCCATTATTTACTGATGCAATTTCCTCGCTGTTTATATCACAGTTTGCAGGTGTTAATAGTATTTCGTTAATCGAAGATAGAATTATCTTTACATCTCCTCCTATTTCATCCGCGTACCTTTTAACCGCATCAGACAAAAAGACCAATCCGGCTCCCTTACACTTTGACTTGTTTGTCAAAATATAATTTATTGGAGTCCCATTGATTTTTTGAATTTCTTTCATTGCCTGAAACTGATTTGAAAAACCTGGGTTTATTTTTGCATATTCTGCTGCGATATAATCTAGCATATCCATGCACTGTACTCCCATTACTTCTATTGTGTTTCTACGGGCATCCCTGTAGAGATCATCTGCAATTACACCCCATGTTGCAGCGATTTCATTTGTTATGGTTATTGACCTGTAGGCGTCTCTTGTTGCTTCAAGAACAACAATGAATACCATTGAAAGATCAAGAAACTCTTTGTGCACCTTGCCTTCCAAGAAAGCCTCATTTTTCTCTGTGTTTACGATCTGACTACTCCCACAGGCAAGCCTGTGGGGTTCTTACTGCTAAGTTTAGCCTGTAATCGTACACCATATGAGTATTCCCATAGGCTTTGGAATGCAGGTATAAGTCTGTTTGAGTAAGAACTTTTATTACCAAGCAGCCCGGCGGCCACATTATTATGCAAAGAAAGCTAGTTGTGTTTCGGTAAATTTCTGCTTTGCAGCAAGGAAGTATAGTCAGTCTCCCTAATATGTTTTAGTTATGCTATTTTAATTCCGCTGTTTAATACCCTGATTTTGTTTGTTTTAATCCATTCAATTAAATCCCTTTCCATGCTGTAACATCTGTCAAATTTAGCTGCACATTTGTCTTTGTCTATATCACTGGTTCTGAAATCGTAGCAGTACAGTAAGAATGATGAGTACCAGTCTCTCTGTACCAGTGTCCCGTCTGCAAGTTTATACATTCTGTCAGACAGTTTCTTTTTAATATAGTCATCGGCTGTGTGGTCATACTGGCTTGCCATGTAATTGTTTGGTACTTCTATGTAAGTGCCGCCGGATGCCTTGAACTTATTTTCCACAGCAGTCTGAAAACCTCCCGGACATCTGTTCTTTATTGATTTACCAAAACGCTTCTTTTTATTGATTTTGCCTTTGTTATTAACTGTGGTCTTGCTGGCGCGTTTCATCAGTTTGGCAGCATTTTTAGGCTCCGTTATAAAAACATCTCCAATACTCCGCAGGTGGTTTGCATCCTCATTTATGGCAAGGCGTCTGTTAGCAGCATTTATGCGGCAGAGTTCTGCATGTTTTGCCTTCAGCTTTTTGTAGTGATTAGAATAATTCCAAATTTTTGCACCCTTTTTGACAGTACCATCATCATTATAGTTTTGTGGATTAGTGGCACGCCTGCTCCTGTCCATGGCACGATAATAGAGTCTTTCAAGTCTCTCAGATGTCTGTATACTGTTGCCACGTTCTGAAAGATTTTTAAGTCCCGTCTCTGTATCAGAAGTATAGGCTACAGTCTGTGTTCCAATATCAGCGCCGATAACGCCCCTGCCGTATTTATGCCGTGGATTGCCAAACCTGTCATATTTAGGCTTTGCTCTGCCCTCAATGGTAAGATGCAGGTACACCCTGTATTTTCCACGGATAAGTTTCGGTACCAGAGTTGCATAACATGGTCTGTAAGTGCTTATGCAGCATGCTTCTTCCAGAAGAGTCTGTGTCGCTTTACGATCTGCAGTTTCCGGTGCGGCAAAGTAATCCAAAACAGCGTTTACTTCATCAGTCTGGAACCTGTCTTTAACCTGTATTCCGAATACAGATTTGCCAAGTTTGAACTGTAACTGGCTATTCTTTACAGACATTGGAATGCCACGATTAACCTGTTTTGCTCTGATACACGGCAGGTCTCCATGTTTTGAGAAATGAAGCGTTTTCCCATTGCCATATAAACATTTTTCAATACCATGCCATACATCTTCAGCTTTGGTAAGAGCAAATACTGCATCTATCCCATACTTTTTGCCAATAGGTATCATGGACTTGCGGCAGTAATCCCATGTAACGTTATACTGTTTCTGCATTTCATTGAGCTGGCTGGCAAGCATTTTGCGTTTCTGCTTATCTTTAGTGGAGCCATACAACTTAAGCAGTCCGCGGTATCTTTTGGTACGCATGAGCTGGTCATAATTCTTTCTCATGAGACCAACAAGCTCATTACCAGCTTTCCTGATTCTGTCAGACAGCTTTATCGCCTTTTGTATATCAGAACAGGACATATCAGTTTCAACAGATAGGATATGTCTGTCAGACAGTTTATGAAATTGTTTCAAAACCTTGTTGTAATCATCATTAACCATCAAACAGCTCCTTAGTCTAAAAGTCTGTCCGGCATAATTATTCCGTAACTTCTAATGTAAGTATGATTTTTTTATATTTTTGATTATGGCTTTCTATATAAATACCCTTCATTTTAGCGCCAAACCGCTACAATTATGTTTTTATCAGGAATCAAGTGTGGCTTTCATCCCACAGACAAGCCTGTGGGTTTTCGCCACAAATTTATAACGACCGGGGGCGAAAGGAGTTCATATGATTTTGCATTTTTTTA
>OIDL01000347.1_pt1 | contig 22303 bp, 17 predicted proteins | sample 1581611 | NCBI WGS metagenome assembly OIDL01 (sample SAMEA3882516, study PRJEB24775) | human gut metagenome | biome: human-associated habitat; feature: intestine environment; material: feces | place: Netherlands | collected 2009/2010 | reverse complement strand
CCATCTGGCGTATTTTTTTGTTTCTTTTTGCTATGGCGGAAGAGGAATGCCGTTTTCTGCCCGCGCCCCTCCTGAATTTTTCGGTCTATTCAAGGAAACCCAAAATTCAGGAGGTTATTATGTCTCGATATAAAGATTCAAATAAGTACAAAATCTACGGTGAGGACGCCATTCTGGCGGCAAGGTTCGATAAATATCTGGATGCGACATTACGTAATTGCCGCGCAGATTACTTGAAAGCCCTGAGCAAAAGGAAACAGCGGGAAATTCCTTACGAGGACTTGCCAGATGCTGAAAAGGAAACTGTGCAAGAGAGCAGCGTGGCAGACGATGAAATTGAATCCCTGCTGTTTTGGGAGGCGCTGAAAACACATCTGCATCTTCTTACTCCGAAAGAGTGTGAGACTATGATTTGTCTGTACATCAAACGGCTTTCTGTGAAGGAAACTGCTGCACGAATGGGAGTCAAACCTGCTACTGTTTCTTATTATAAGAGCCGCGCGATTGATAAAATCCGTGATGAAATCAAGGAGGACTACTAATGGGGAAGTATCGTGATTTACTTATTTCAGCCAAGGATAATAATTCTGAGGCAGTGATGGAACTGTACAAGCGATGCCAGCCAACCATCAAAAAGTACAGCTACGTCAACGGAAAATTTGATGAGGACTTGTACCAGAACCTTGTGATTGCGTTTCTTGGCGTAATTGAAAAATTCAAATAACGGAAAGCGGGGCTTCGGCCCCGCTTTTCCTCTTGTTCGTAGTAAATCTCGATGGTATAATAATATTATTATTCGTTGGGGAGGACGGTGCAGCTATGACAGAAACGGAAAAGAAAAAAGCCGCCACCAAATTTGCCGCAGATTGGAAAGATAGGGGCAATGAAAAAAGCGATACGCAGACATTTTGGATGTCGCTTTTGCGTGATGTTTACGGATTGGACGGCATAGCCGAAAATGTTGAATTTGAAAAGCGCGTCAAACTGGAACACACAAAGTTCATTGACGTATATGTTAAACCGACAAGGGTACTGGTCGAACAGAAGGACATCACCAAAGACCTTGATGCCGCTATCCAACAGAGTGACAAAACGTGGCTGCGCCCCATCGAGCAGTTACAGCGCTATGCGATGGCTCTGCCGTTGTCGGAGCATCCGCGTTGGTCTGTAACCTGCAATTTCCGTGAGTTCCGTATTTACGATATGGAACATCCGCTGAACGCCCCGGAAGTGCTGAAGCTGGAAGATTTATTATGAACAGTATAATCGGATGAATTTCCTTGTGGACACCGGCGATGAAAATATCAAGCAGGAAATAGCGGTCTCCTTAAAGGCTGGTGAACTTGTCGGCGCACTGTATGATGCTATTCTCGCAAAATATCAGGATCCGAACAACCCGGAAACGCTGCGCAGTTTGAATAAGCTGTGTGTCCGGCTTGTGTTCTGTATGTACGCCGAGGATGCAGGGCTTTTTGCAGGTCATGGCAAATTCCATAACTATCTGAAAAAAGTGGCGGACAAGGATATCAACGATGTCCGTAAAGCATTGCTGGAACTGTTCCGTATTCTCGATACCAAACCGGAGGACCGTGACCCCTACGATGACCCGGAACTGCTGGAGTTTCCCTATGTGAATGGTGGGCTGTTCAAAGACGAGCATATTGAGATACCCCGTCTGGATGAGCATATTATTCACCTGTTATTGGGCGAGTGTAGCGAGGATTTTGATTGGAGCAAAATCAGCCCTACAATTTTTGGTGCTGTATTTGAAAGTACCTTGAACCCGGAGACCCGCCGCAGCGGCGGTATGCACTACACAAGCATCGAGAATATCCACAAGGTAATTGACCCGCTGTTTTTAGATGACTTGAAAGCCGAATTGGCTGCGATTCTGGCACGTCCGAGGTCTGACAGTTGGCGTACCCGGTTGCTGACGGAATTTCAGAACAAAATATCCAAACTGGTGTTCTTCGACCCTGCCTGTGGCAGCGGAAATTTCCTGACGGAAACCTATCTGAGTTTGCGTCGGCTGGAAAATGAAATCATTACAGACCAGACCAAGGAAGCCCAAGGCCAAACAGCAATGATGGGCTTGGGCGCAGACTTCGCAGGTATCAAGGTGTCCATCGGGCAATTTTACGGTATTGAGATCAATGACTTTGCCGTTACCGTTGCCCGCACGGCACTTTGGATTGCGGAAAGCCAGATGATGAAAGAGACTGAGGCCATCATCTCTATCCCGCTGAATTTCCTGCCGCTAAAGTCGTACACTAACATTGTGGAGGGCAATGCCCTGCGCATTGATTGGGAAACGGTAGTGCAGAAAAAGGAATTGTCCTATATTATGGGTAATCCGCCGTTTGTGGGGTATGCCTATCAGAGTAAAGCACAAAAAGATGATCTTGCAGCGCTTAATACTGGTGCAGGAAAGAATATTGACTATGTAGCAGGATGGTACTTTAAGGCAGCCGTACTAATAAACAAGACGAATGTAAAGGCAGCATTTGTGTCAACAAATTCGATTTCGCAGGGAGAACAAGTTGCCGCAATATGGAAATTACTTGAAGAAAATTATTCTGTGCACATTGATTTTGCTTATCGAACTTTTAGATGGGATAGTGAAGCATCACTTAAGGCACACGTTCACTGTGTTATTATTGGGTTTAGCACATCACAAAATAGTCAATCCGCCAAGTTATATAATGGCCCGCACATTATTGAAGCAAAAAATATAAACCCCTATTTGCTGGATGCGCCAACCGTATTTATAGAGAAAAGGAGCAAGCCTATTTGTGATGTACCTTTGATGAACAAAGGCAGTCAACCAACAGATGGCGGCAATTTAATACTTGAAACAAAAGAAATTGCTGATGATTTGATTAAGGCCGAACCGAAAGCAAGAAAATATATTCGTGAATTTGTCGGAGCAGAAGAATTTATAAAAGGGAAAAAGCGATATTGCCTGTGGCTAGTAAACGCCAATCCGGCTGATATAAAAGCATGTCCAGAAGTTATGCGAAGAGTTGCAGCGGTTAGGGAGATGCGTCTCAAGAGTACAAAGCTGGCTACGCAAAAATGGGCGGAAATGCCAACATTGTTTACCGAAATACGTCAGCCTAATAGCACATTTGTCGTTGTGCCTAAAGTGTCGTCAGAAAGGCGTCGCTATGTGCCGATTGGATTTATGAATCCGGATACGATTTGCAGTGACCTTGTTTTTGTGGTGCCGAATGCAGACTTATATCATTTTGGAATTATAACCTCTAATGTTCATATGGCGTGGATGCGTGTCGTTTGTGGACGGTTAAAAAGCGACTATCGTTACTCGAATACACTTGTCTATAACAATTTCCCTTGGCCGACCACAACTGAACAGCAAAAGCTAAAAATCGAGCAGACCGCACAGGCTATCCTCGATGCCCGTGCGCTCTACCCGGACAGCAGCTTGGCAGACCTTTACGATGAACTGACCATGCCGCCGGAACTGCGCAAGGCGCACCAAGCCAATGACCGTGCTGTGATGGATGCCTATGGTTTTGTAAAAGGCAGCCCCGCCCGTACCAGCGAGAGCGCCTGCGTGGCCGAACTGATGAAAATGTATCAAACTCTTACAAGCAAATAAGACAAAATGGGTTGTCCGATGATGTGTCGGGCAACCCATTATTTGCTATTATCAGGCATTGTAAAATTACACCACGGGTAATTGCTGCACCCAATAAGGGAGCCATGCTTCCCCTCTACGCGGTGCAAAGGATAGCCGCAATCTGGGCATTTAGATACTGCCGTAATTTTTGCCCAACCCGCGAACCTCCAAACTTTGAGCTTTTTCAATGAAACTCAAAATTTTGGATTTATCCTGCTTTATTGCAGCACTCGCTGCGCACACAAGTTCTTTGGGGCTGAAATGCGCCTGTTGCGACCCGGCATGGGTACGCAGTATCAGGAAATGGAAAGCATACCGGCAAAGGACATGATACCGAACCAGAGCAGGAATGCGGCAAACATAAAGAAGCACATCCCACCCAAAACAGGCTTTCGCGGCTTGTTTTCGGTAATACGGTCGGGCCGAGTGGGATCGTAATAACCGACCACCTGCCGTCCCAGTTCCCGCTTGCCGGAAACGGTCTGACGGCTTGCGTACCGATAGGTTTTGCCGTTCACGGTGTACTCATAGGTTGGAAGATAGACTGTCTCCCGGCGCAGCTGTTCGCTGCCGTCCTCCTGCTGCTCCCACCTTTCATTGACCGATTCCTCGATCCATACCACCTTCATCATCGTGGTGCCTGTGTACCGCCGCACAGTATCCTCGTATTCCTGCCGTGCGCCTTTCCGCTGGCGCACCCCGAGCCATGCCACCGACACAGCCCCGAGAATGAAGCCGATTTCCGCTGTGATATTCCGCGTAGATTCTATGGGACACGCCACAAACGCTATCGCAAGAACGATACTGATAATGAGGATTCGATTCTTTTTCATACGACCTCCTTCACCCCTCTGCCGGTGCCTTTCCTGTCACAATGCGGGCGGCTGATTTTGCACCGCATCCACAAAGAGAAGGGTCAGACCGATATACAGGATGCAGGCCAACGCCAGCAGCACACAGATACTGATACCGAGGATGCGCACGGTTTTGTTTCTGCGCAGATATTTACGGCACAGTACGATGCCGATAACCGCCGATGCCAACAGCACCACAGCAAGCCAAAGCGGCATATTGCCCACCTCCTTTACGCGCCGCGGAACACATCGATCATATTCGTAAACCACGTCAGCTCACGAGTAAAGCGCCGGCGCAGCTGTGCCGGATCCTCACGGCCCTTGCCGAGGTCAAAAAAGCCGTGCCCGCTGTGAACCGCGAGATACAGTCTGCCGTCACTGTTGAGATTTATGGAAAACTTACCGAAGGAGGAATCCGCCAGCGCCAGAATTTTCTCTGCGCAGTCGGGCGTCAGAATGTGCAGGGCTGCGACTTCATCACCGCTGCTTACATTAAAACGCTTATCGAAGGCCTCGTTTCCTGTCCGGATGGTTTTGCTGCCGAACAGCTTATCCATCCGTTCTCTTGGCCAGATGGTCAGCCAGGTCGGGAATTCCCGGTTCAGTTCGCACAGCATCCACTGCCCGGTATAGACCTCGCGCTCGTTTTTCTCCCACTGACCGGTTTCCTCGCGCTGAAACTCGTTTACCTCCGTCAGCCTGACGGTACACAATTCGGCGGTCAGCCCCTGATAGGTTCCGCGGATATACCCGCTGCCGCTGCAATAGGTATGGCCGGGCAGGGGGATGTTTGTATCCTTAGCATCCAATATGTGCGGGGCGGGATCCATCTGTATGTTGTCAAAGACTGTGCTTACAATATCCGGTGCCAGGGCATCGAAGGTCCGGCGGTCGGCCTGCTCCCTGGATTTTCCCTTTGCCGTCTGCCCCAGCGCGAGGATCACAACGCCCGCAATGATCAGTATAAGATTGCCGCCCTGCACGATACCCGCAAAGACGACCACGCCGCCCAGCAGCGAAAGGAGCATTCCGCCCCATTTTCCGCCTTTACTCTTGCGCAGCTGCTGCGAAAGCTGTTCATCCGTCAGGTTTTTATTCTTCTCTTCCATATTCGTCTCCTATTCTGCCTTGCCGGTTACTCTCCGCCGGGAAAAGCATATCGCCGTTCACGCTGTTGATGAGATCGCCGCTGACGCTGCGATTCAGCTGCAGGGTATCGCCGCTGCCGTCAAAGTGCAGCGTCACACCGTTTTCGTCCGCCCACAGTGTGCCGTACTCAATGACATCTTCCTGATCATTTACAAATTCCCATGTCGCATCCTCATAGATACGCAGCCAAAGATTTTCGTCCGGGTACTCCCAAAGCCCTGTATAATCGCTTGGATCGCCCTCGTCAGCCGGAACTGCGGACAGATCCTCCCGATAGACATAGCGCTCCTCCGGATCCCAGATCCAGATCAGATCCGTTGCATCCCCATTTTTGTGAAGAAAGCTCACCCATACATCGCTCTTGCCGTCGCCGTCCAGATCGTCAAAGGAGATGCTGTGAAATGCCTGCTCCGCATCGGGAATGTCCATAGGGAAGGCGACACTGTCGAACAGCACCTGCTCCGGGATGTCCCGGTAGAAGGCTGCGCTGCTCTCGCTCACTGTGACCAGAACATCCACACTGTCGCCGTCATGGGTGATGGTTCCGCTGTCGACCACCATACCGGTTGTGCGCCAATCATCCCCCGCCACATCATCGGAATTGCCGCAGGCGGCAAGGCACAGGCAAAGCACCATCACCTGCGCAAAGAATGCGGTGTTCTTCCACCGGTTTTTCATGATACGCCTCCTTCCGGTCACTCCATCAGGTAATAAAGTGACATTGCGCGGCACCGGCAGCGCACGTTCAGAGCCTGTATCTTACTCATCAAAGTAGTCGCCCCAACCTTCGTCATCGTAAGAGTAATCGTCCCAGCCGTCACCGGGGTCAGACCACGGATCGTAGTCGTCGTAGTACTCATCCGAGTAATCCCAGCCGGCATCGTTGGATTCCATGTATTCGCCAGAATCGTCGTCAATATAGCCGTCCGAGCCGTAGGAGATGAACTCGTTTTCATAGCCGTTCCAGTACCACACGTCGCCGTCTTCATCATACCAGTAGTATGGCGTGCCGTAGTCGCCGGTATCGCCGGAATAGGTTGCCTGAGTGGGTACGGGCTTGGGCGCGGTGCTCCATCCGGCGGTGTAGGAGATGGTTTCGAGCATGTTGTTGCAAATCTCAAAGTAGTTGTGGATTCGACCCTCGAGCGCGATGGTCGTTGCGACAAGCGCGTAGCCGGTCGGACCGTAGTAGCGAACCTCCATACAGCCGCGCACAGGCTGAGACGGACCGTCGGAGAAGATGGATCCGTCGAGCCACATATAACCGGTCAGACTGTAGTAGTCGCCGTTATCCTTGAAATCCGAGCCGAAGGATTGGATGAGCTTGTCGCCGTACATACCCTTCATAAAGTCGTCGAGCATCTTGACCATGTAGGGCTTCGCGCTGGCAGCGCCCTTTTCCATATAGGAATCATAGCCGGAGATAGGCTGGAAGGCAATCACAATATTGGAATAGTAGTCATCCGTTCCGTCTTCCATGACTGCGTTGAAGCTCAGCGAATTGTCAATATTCGGGTGTTCGTGTGCTTCCATCTGGATTGGATACTTGATGGATACATTGGTAAAGCTACCGGGAAAGCAGGCGGTCTGGTTCAGCTCGTCATCCGGTGTCGGCAGGAGCATAATGTACTCAGAGGCGGTAAGTGTGTTGCCGTTGGCGTCGCTCAGGTCGCCGTTAGCGGTCTGCCAGAGGGAAACAAGCTCTGTGTCGTCCTCCATGCAGAGCATGATGCAGTCATCTTCCGACACGACATAGCCGGGGCCGACTTGCTCGCCGTAGAGGTTGACGGCAATCCACTCATAGTTGTCGTTGATGACGAAATAGAACGGCGCGTTTTCAAGCTTCCAGCAGCCGGAGAAGCCTGACATACCGCCAGTCTGCCCAAGCTCTTCGGCCGTGTAGCCTGTCGGGGCGTTCTCGCCATCGCCGGCGTACAGATTGTCATATTCCTCCGATGTGCAGACCACGATGCTGTCGTCGCCGTCCGGAGACAGGAATACAACATAGTCGCCATCGTGGATTGTAAAATCCACTTCGTCAACATCGTTGTCGTACAGGACGTAGCTTTCTTCGTTGTAGACAAGAATGTTGAAGTCCGGAAGCTCAGACGGCTTGTAGGAACCAAGGCTGACTTCCATCATTTCTCCGCTCTGGAAGATACCGTCGACAAGCTCCGTGTCCCATTCATCGCTGGTCGAGGGCGTGATGCTGATAGATGTGATGCCGTGACCGCTGTGGTTTGCAAGCGTTATGTTGACCGGCTCTTCTTTTTCTCCGCAGCCGGTCAGAAGCAGCGCACTCAGCACGCAGCCGAGCGCAGCTGCCAGCATTTTTTGGATACAGTTCATGTCTTTCCTCCTTAAATTTCTCTATTTTGCGTTGCTTTTTTCATTCGTATGCCTGCTCTGCCATGGTCAAAATTTCGTCATGGCTTAGCTCCACATCGCCAAAGCGGACAAAGATGCCGTTGGTCACAGCGCTGTTCCACACCCGCGCATCAGCAAGCGGGCGAAACCGAATCTTATCCAGATACGGCTTCATATCCAGCAAAAGCCGACTTCCGGACACAAAATCGACCTGCAGAATATAATCAGGCAGCGGCGTGACAGCTGTGAGATACCTTCGGTTCAAGTGTAGGCCCTCCCTTCCGCAAAAATAAAGATCCACCGTACCTACATTGTACGGTGGATCGGGTGGGATAACCATTAACTAAAGGCTAGGGCTTTTGCCCAAGCAGCTCGGCAAGCTGCTTTCGCTTGGTTCGGGTATCGCCGTCAATATGAAGTTTTGAATAGATCTGGTTCGCGTACTGCTTGACGCTCCCCTCGGAGAGATAGAGCTTTTCGGCGATCTCACGGTTGCTGAGCCGCTGCACCATCAACTCTACAATTTCAAATTCCCGCGCTGTCAGCACATCAAATGCTGCCGGGCGCACGCTTGCGGCGTTTCGCGCCTTTGCCGCTTCGCCAAGGCCCGTGATTTTCACGATCAAGTCGTTCTTCATCTCGCGCGCAAGAATGGGCTGCAGGCAGTCGTAGTTCTCCACGAACGGCATCACAAAGCTGTCCGGTTCCGCGTCGGCAAGCGCTTTCCGAAGCCATACACGGGCCTCCTCGGTCTTGCCCAATTTCTCGTAGGCCGCTGCCGTCTGGATGCGGATATGCAGCGCCACCAGCGCGTAGTGCATCGCCTCGCATACCGCCAGCAGTTCCGCGCTGCGTCCCACCACCTTGGCATAGGCACCTTGGGCAAGATACACCTGATTTTCAATCATTTCCATCATAGGCTTGCCCGGCGCAAGCATATTGACGGTGGAGAGCCTGTGCTGCGAAAAAATCTTCGGGATCTTTTCTGCTTCACCCCGCAGCGCATGATAATAGGCACTGGTGGCACACCAGATGTTGATCCACGATGCATCGTGATATTGCAGCAGCTCTGCGTATCTTTCCGCAAAAGTATATCGCTGCTCCACATCGGTGTGCAGAGAAAGCCGCCGCGACAGGAAATCACAGCATAGCGCCATGTTGATTTGCCCGTTGTCTCTGACCTGTGCGTAAGCGCGCTCCAGCTCGATGTGCGCATCGGTAAAATGTCCCTGGCAGAACAGCGCCTCTGCGCGCATGATGGTTTCTGCGCCCTGCCCGTGGTTGTTCGTGACCTTGTAGTAATGGGGCATACACTCGTCCATCTCGGCCAGCTCGTGCTCAAGTTCTCCCGGTGCGCGGTAGAACATCATCAGGACGGACGGCGAGCCAAAGGTCCAGCCGCCGCCGGATTGGATGCTGATGGCGGGACGGGACATCTGCCGGCTGGCACTGCGGTGCAGGCGGCTCATGGCGCTGATGTCATTATAGCAGAGAAAGCTCAGGATAAGGTCGCATTCGCCCAGCAGGTTGCCGCGCTCCTCCGCCGACAATTCCGGGTGTTCCTCAATGGCTGTCAGCAGCAGTTCTTTCAGCTCCAGCATCTTCGGGATCTGCCGCCATGTGAACATCCGCCGCATCAGGACCAAAATGGCAAAGGGGTTGGCTTTCAATGTCTCGGCGGGGCATTTGCTCAATGCGTCCAGCACATCCTCCGGCTTCAGCGAGGCCAGCAGAATACCCGCGTCGCTGCGAATGACTCGCAGCAGCGCGTGGTAGTCCTCGCTTTTTCGGTAGGCGGCAATAGCGTGAAGATACTGCCTTTGGTCTTCATACCACAGCCCGAAACGCTCCCAATAGAGTTTTTGTGTTTCCACCTTCATCTTGTGAAAGCTCCGTTCGGCACATTCCTTCATCATGTGATGGAAGCGATAGGTCACGCCATCCGGCAAACGCGTGACGAAGGCGTTCTGCTCGGTCAGCATGGCGAGGATCTGCGCCGCGTCCGCATCCCCTGTGATACACTGCGCCATCTCGACGGTAAACTCATCGGCAAGGCCCATTACCGCCAAAAACTCCCGCTGCTTTTCTGGCAGCGGATCGATCATAGCGGCGGTAAAAGTGGCGTAGATATCGGAGTTTCGGCTGGGCAGCACGCCGCGCTCGGAGAGGGTGCGCAGGTTCAGATATACGGCAGAGAACCAGCCCTCGCTGGAATAGAGAAGGCTTTCCACCTGCGCATCGGAAAGCTTTGTCCCGCAGCGGTGGGCATAAACCGCAAGCTCCGTATGGTTGAGACGCAGCTGTTCCATGCCGATTTGATATACCTTGCCCCCCAGCCGCACCGCCTCCGCGGCGGGCAAAAAGCGGTCACGGCTTGCAACGATCACATGCACATTGGCAGGCAGCCGATTTGCCAACATACAAAGGAACAGGGGGGCACGCTTGTCCGTCAGCAGATGAAAATCGTCAATGAAGATGTAACAGGGGGATTCGCCCGCCAGCATATGGCAGAGATCGTCCACCAGCAGCCCGCCGCCTGCCGCGTCCGTTGGGCAGGGATACTCCCGCAGAAAGTTGAACCCTGCGCGGGCAAACGCCTCCTGAACGCTCTTCCAGAAAATCGCAAGGTTGTCGGAATACACGCTGATACGGATGATATGCAGTGCCTCTGCTTTGGCGTGCTCACCGAGATACCAGTTCACCGCTGTGGTTTTTCCATAGCCCATGGGTGCGACCACTGTCGTCATGGCGCAGCGGGAAATAGGCCGCAGGCTCTCTTGCAGCCGCTCAGATATGTAAATGGTGTTCAGATTCCATTTTGGCTTGGGCATAATGCACACCTCCAACGAATTGTATTCTCATAGCCTCCGATGCAAACCGCACGGCTGTAGGTCTTTGCATCATCTGCAGCTTTTGATAGTGCCGTATTGCTGCTTTTACGAAAGGAACATCTCGTTATTTTCATTTTACACCATCATGTTCTACACGGCAAGATGTAGTTTTTTTCTGTTTCTAAGCACCCCCTAAGCCTGAACAGGGATTGGAACGGGGATTGCCTCTTGAATATGACCGTTTCTCTCGAATGGATGATTGTTGTATGCTGAACGCTCTACCGCAATTTATATTACAATATTTACATATTATAGTATAAATGGGAAAGGGTGTATCTGCTTGCTCCAGGTAGCCGAATATGAAAATTTTGTCCGTGAGCGCATCACGCAGCTGCGCCATCGCCTCCACGTTTCTGAACATAAAATGAGCCTTGACCTTGGCAAAAGCGGCAGCTATATGCGCAGTATTTCAATCGGCAAGGCATTGCCCTCAATGCACGAATTTCTGCGCATCTGTGAATACCTCGGCGTAACCCCGCAGGAATTCTTTACCGGTGCTGGGGACGAAACTGACCGTATCAACATTTTTAACCGACTGCAAGACCTCGATGACGGTGGCATACAGAAATTGCAAACATTCCTTGGTTGGATGGAAGAAAAGTAAATCCACTTTCTGCCCGCGCCCCTCCGAGTTTTGAGGTCTATTCAAGGAGACTCAAAATTCAGGAGGTTTACGATGGCAAAGGAAAAAAAATCCTACAATCAATCAATTTCTGGTGAGGATGTCGAACTGCTAGCACAATTCACCGGAAAACTGGACAAGGTTCTGCACAACAAGAGAGTTTCATATCTGCGGAACCAGAAGGAGACGAAGGAAGTTTCCTTTGAAGCAAATGCCTCTTACTTAGAGAGTGTATCCTGCAGAATTGAGATATCTGTTGAAGAGTGCATTGAAGAAAAGCTGATGTTGGAAGAGACTGACAAACATCTGCAGAATCTTCCTGTTAGAGAGTATGCGGTTATCACATGCCTCTACATCAACGAGATGAGCGTAAAGGAGACTGCCAAGGAGTTGCGCATCAAGCCCAGTACGGTCAGCACGCATAAGAAAAATGCAACTGCACGGATTCGCAAAAAGATGGAGGCCAAGTAATATGGGAATGTTTAAGCATATTCTGGTAAGGGCACACCATGGTGACAAAGAGGCCGTAGACAAACTCTATGAGCAGTATAAACCCCTGCTGCGGAAGTACAGCTTCGTGAATGGGGTTTTTGATGAGGATTTGCATCATATCCTTGTGATTGCATTTCTCGAAATGATTCGGACATTCAAGGTCTAATCTTTCTCTGGCAAAGGGGGACTGTTGCACATGTGACAGCCCCTTTTATTCGTAGAATCGAAGAATCAAAAAGCACATTTGGATGAAAGCAAAACATGTGTAACAGCGCCTTTTGTTTTAGGCTACCCCACAACTCCCAAACAAGTATTTTAGATTCCGTTCAACGAAGAATCATTTTGAAAAACCGCAAATTATCCCTCGAATTTTGGCATCCATTTGCGAGTATATAGTATAGAGAGGCAAAGAATATCTCCCGACATCTGCACCTTGATAACAGAATATCCACATCACCGGCCACATACGACTAATCTAGCCGCAACCCAAGAAGTATTTCAGCGGCTTTGTTTCTACCGCCAGCTTGGCAGGTGCTCCCCAAGGGAAGGCCCATAGTATGGAACACTTTACCCAAACCATCATCTTCACTTCAAACACAGCAGTGACCAATCTATTACAAAGCTGCTTGTTCTGATAACATCCGTATTGACGCCCGTAAAAATGCGTTATAATTAGCATAAATAAGTGTAATCGTTCTAAGCAAGTGAGGAAGCCATGAAGGATAACCGCGTGTTTTACCTCACCAAATCCGAAGATCAGGTGATGAACATTCTTTGGAATGCTAAAGAGCCGATGACTCAATTACAGATTCTTCAACAAGCGGGATCGCCTGATACGAGATGCTTTAAAGATCGCTCTATTTTTGCAATTTTGAATGGCTTGCTGTCAAAGGAACTGGTTCAGGAAGTCGGCTTTGTGCATAGCGGAAAAACATTCTCGCGGACCTTTGCGCCTACCAAAAGTCGTGCCGAATGGTATGCAAATGAACTATTTCACACCCTTGGTAAAAATGAGATGCGCGAGTTCCGCAGTACTCTGCGAAACCTGCTTAAGGATTCGGAAGAATAATTATCCAACCCTCGATTTATGAGTCGAGGGTTATTTTGTTTAACAGATAAAGGCAGACCCCCTCCGCACACCGCTGTTGCTGGCGGTATGGGAGGGGGTCTGCTATTTAGGAAACTATGAGGGAATTACTTTTTGCTGCGCTTTTTGCCCACGATCAGCAGGGCAACCGCGCCGCCGCTGATAGCCAGAATAGCAATCAGCAGCGTCAGCGGGAATGCGTCCGCAGTCTGCGGAATGTGCGTCATCGGGGCAGGTGTTGCGGTAGCAACGGGCTTCGGGGTGGCGGTAGGTGCGGGGGTAGCTGTGGGTGCGGGGGTGGCAGAAGGCTCCGGGCTGGGTGTGACTGTGGGAGTGGGCGTAGGCGTGGCCTTCGGCGTGTAGGTATTTGTAAAGGTCATGCTTGCGGGCACTTCCGTAAGCCGTGCCTGCATCTTGCCGGTGCCATTGTCCTGCACCGAAACACTGAAGGTATAGGTTCGGTCATCATAGCTTACGCCCTCGGCGCTGCCCTTGACCTCCGAAACCGTGTAGGTGTAAGTGGTGGGGTCGGCATCACTCTGGTCGTGGTTAAGATCCTTATAGGTCAGCGTAAATGTCACATTGCCGCTGGCATCATTGGTGCCGGTCAGGCCATTGTGCGCTGCGTCCTCCGGGCAGGACAGCTTAAATGTGAATTCGCCTGCGTCCAGAGCACGGCCGGTCAGGTTCTTTTGCAGGGTAACGGTTACTGCGTCGGAATCCGCTGCGGTATAGCTGTTGCGGAAAGTCGGCGTACCATCAATCGGCTCCAACTTGTCTCCGTTGACCCTATAATAGGTAGCGCTCTCGACAGTCAAGATACCAGTGCCATTGCTGACATCATGAAGCTTCACACACAACTTATAGACAGTGGAATCGTAGGTAATGCCCTTGGTATCGGTAGGCTTGACCTCACGGATGGTGTACCAATGCGTCAGCAGTTTTTCCACTTCCTCGGGCAGCGCGGCTTCCCCGTCGTTGTTTTCATCGGGGGTCAGCGCAAGCAAAGCGGGCTGGCGATGCACATCGGGCTGGTTGTCCTCGGTGGGCTGCTTGGTCGCAGTGGGCTGCTTGGTCGCAGTGGGCTGCTCGGTTACAGTGGGCTGCGCGGTCGCGGTGGGCTGCGCGGTCGCTGTGGGCTGCTCGGTTACAGTGGGCTGCTCGGTTGCAGTGGGCTGCTCGGTCGCAGTGGGCTGCTCGGTTGCAGTGGGCTGCTCGTCTACAACGGGCTTTTCATCCTCGGTAGGCTGCTCGGTCGGCAGGTCGGCAAGCAGTGCGGTATACTCTGCCTGGGTATTGCCGAAGCCAATCGGGGTGAAGGTAATGTTGTCCTTGCCATTGCCATAGTTCTTGCCGGTGGAAACCTTGTTGTTTTCATCGTCGGTAACAATGAAGACGAACTCGCCATCCTCCAGATCGCGGCCGGTCAGCTGCTTGGTGGCCTGGGGAGTGAAGGAAAGATCCGCGCCCGGCGTTGCCGTGTAGGTGTTTACAAACTCTGCACCGCCAACATCTTCGCCTTCACCGTTCAGCTTATAAACAGGGGTGCTGGCTTCAAGCTGGCCCTTACCGTTATCGGTGATGGAGAAAGAGACCTCGTATGCACTGGTATCGTAGGTGATGCCGCCGAGGTTGCTGTTAGTCACCTCACGGATGATGTAGGTCTTATCGCCTACAGCCTTAAAAATAAGGGGCGAGAATGTAATATTGCCCTTCTCGTCGTTCGATGCAGTGTCAACAAGAGTTGTTCCATCGGCTTCATACAAATTGAACGAGAATTCCTTCTCGTGCAATTCACGCGTGCCGACTTTAACGTCCAGAGACTTGTGAGCGGTCAGAGTAACCTTAACGGGCTGGGCAGAATAGGTGTTGTTAAAGGTTGCGATGTTCTCGGTTTCAGAGAAATTGCCATCCTTGTCGCTCTTATAATACTTGGTTGTACCGTTCAAGCTGCCATTGCCGTCATCCTTGACCTTTACCACGACCTTATAAACGGTGGTGTCGTAGGTGATGCCCGCAATGGTACCGGGGTTCTCGCGGATGAAGTAAACGTAATCTTTTGCGGTGTCGAATACCAGCGGATCGTTTCCGCCGAAGGCGGCGGTCTGATTTTCCTTGTTGACGGCAGCGGTACGGTTGCCAAGAGCCGGCATGGGGGCATCGCCCTCACAGCTCAGGGTGAAGGTGAAGGTATCCGTATCGTTCCAGTTGCGGCCGCTCAACACCTTTGTCACCTTGAACAGGTCTTTGGTGTTGGCCTGGTATGGTGTTGTATTGTAGGTGTTTACAAACTTGGCTTTGCCGTTGGTGTCGGTATCGCTGTAATCAACCTTGGCTTCCAGGTTGTTGGTGGTGGCATTCAGCGTAACCGTGACGGTGGCGGTGACAGCCGGGGCATTGGTCATACCACTGGTGGGTTTGCTCGTCTCCGTGATGGTATAGTTGTAAATACCCGCCTTTGTGTAGGTGATTTCACCGAATGTGGGGGCCGGAGTGCTTTCGGTTGCCGTTGCGGTTGCGCCGCCCTCATTAGTGGGCATCGGGGCACCGGCTTCTGCCGCAAGTTCAAAGGTGAACGAATCTTTACTATTCCAGTCACGGCCGGAAATGCTCTTGCTTACGCCCAGCTGAGCCGTGGTTGTACCTGTAAATTTGTTGGTGAAGGTCAGTTCGTTGGCGTTTACGGGTTCCCACTTGCTTTCCGTTGCGTTCCACCTATAGTAGGTGGGCGTGACTTTCAGCAGTTCACCTGCTGTTGCGTCTGTTGTGTCGGTAGAAACCTCAACCTTAATCAGATACTGCTCTGTGCTGTAATCAATATTGGCCTTATGCTCATCCACTTCGGTAAGCTGGTAATAATAGATCTTACCACCGTTTTCGCTCAGCGTGTAGGTAATAGGTGCAAAGGTAACCTCACCGTTCGCATTGTTGACGGTGCTTGCCGCGTTGATCGGCATGGGGGCGTTGTTGCCAGACAGTGGCGTATTTTGCTCGTCCACCGTTGCCGCTTCGAGCTTGAAGTTGAACTGACCTTCAGTCAACTTCATCCGATTGCCATCCTCGTCCTCGTAGATTTTCGTTGCCTGAATGTCAAGTTCCTCTTCTTTATCTGCAAAGGTGTTGGTAAACGTGGCAATCTGCGCATCTGTGGTTATGTCACTGCCGAATATATGCTCAATAGCAGGTTGATTCATCATCAGCTTGCCAGTGCCATCGTCCACGATGGTAACGGTCACATGGTAGAAGGAGCTGTCATACGAAACGCCGGGGATTTTGTCGGTGGGGATAATCTCGGTGATGTCGTACTCATAAGTGCCGGGTTTCGTGAAGGTGACACTTCCGAAGGTAATGGGAACAGACGTTCCGGCGGTAGCGCCTTCAGACGGCCCCTTTACCATGTATTCTTTATAGCGTATGTCATTAGATTCAGTAGCCCCTGCAGGCAGCGGAGCACCCGGGGTGACAGCCTGCAGCTGGAAGGTAAAGGTATCGCTGTCCCGCCAATCGCGGCCCTGCAGAATCTTTTCAGCCCTGAACGGATAATTGGTGTCGTCGTTATTCGGGTCTACCGTAATTTCCTCAGGGGCATAGGTGTTGGTCACCGTAACGGTCGAGGCCTTGGCCGTGACCGTGCCCGTGCCGTCACCAGTAATGCTCGTCTGGGTATAGCCTGTGGGCAGACTTTCTTCCGTGATGGTATAGGTGCTGCCTACGGGCAAGCCCACAATCTCGGCAGTCTGGCCGTCTTTCAGGGTGAAAGTATCGTTGTTCTGGATGGTACCAGTGGATGCCTGAGTGCTATCAGCATTGGTAACGGTGTAGTTATACGCGGCATTGGCGTCCACGCCCGTGCCTGCCAGCGCAAACTTCATCGTAAAGGCGGTGTCAGCGCTCGGGTTCAGGCCTTCGTCGGCTTTAACCACCTTGGTAACCTTCACGCTGCCTGTGGCATCCATGGTCAGCTTACCATTGTTGCCAAGGTACAGCACACCCATGTTTGTGGCAAGGTTCCACTGGAAGTCAATGCGGCGTTCGGCGGTGCCGGTTTTGTTGCCGCCCTTTTCCTTATCCTTATCGCCCAGCTGGCTATCAATGGCGGAGGGCAAGCTGCCTTTTTTGATGTCCTTTTTGATGTAGCAATTGCCATCATCTTTTTTAGTAATGCAACTATCGATTTCTTTCTTAGTTGCAATGCTAACGGGCACATAGTCGGTCTTGGGAACCGTTTCTGTATGATTGCTTTCGGGGGTAAGATGCAAGTAGTTCAGCTGATAGTAATAGGTCTGGTTCGGCAGTACCTCTTTGGCCGGCTTATATTGAGCGCTTTCGCCTTCACCTGTTTTGGTATACAGCAGGGTATCCTCGGTATGATAGTAGAAGCTATTGCTTGTTGCCGGGGTAAAGGTAGCCGTGGTCTGGCCGATGGTTTTTTCACGATCTGCCGTTTTTAAGCTGCCGTCATATTTGTTGGAGTAGAAGCTGACCTTGCCATCTTTGGCATTTGCTGCAACATAGCTGGCAAGTGCGTCATCGGTTATCTTGCCGGACGTGATCTGGTTGCGCGCATCGGTCTTAAGGCCAACAGAGTAGATGACGCTAATGGGCTGGGTATCCGTAACCGCCAGCGTAGAGTTGTTATCCTTATCAGTTGTAACCTGATAATACCGCAGGGGCAGCATACTGGCAGGGATCTTGACCTGCACCGTATCGCCGGCACTGCCGCTGCCACGGGTGACGGTGATAAGGATGTGGCTCAAATTGGCTGTATTGGGGTAAGCGTTGCTGGCCGTGCCGGTATACTCGTTCGCAAAGGTGTAAGTATCCACATTGCCATTAGTGCTTTTCGTTTTGTTCTTGTAAACACCACCGGCAAAGGCAACGGCCTCAAAGTCTTTGACCTCCATATAATCGCCCAGGGGATCATCGAAGGTCACATAGCCGCTATTTGTCGGATCATCGCCAACCACTTTCGTGGGGCCAGCCAGATTGCGAGTTATAGACTCGAAAATACTGTTAAAGACCTTGTTCAGCCCGTCAGCGTTGGAAGCCGCCAGATAGTAATTTGGATTGGCGGCCTGTTCACCGAATTCCCAGCTATAGCCACCCCACCCCTCGGTGTAAGCGGCCTGGGGATAGTTGCTGGAGACTGCCTGCATGAACTTGTTTTCGTTCGTAGTCCTATTGTCGGCGACGCTGGCAGCCGGTTTAGCACCGCTGAAAATGCCAACGGTATAAATTTCACCGCCAGCAGCCTTGATTTCTTTAGCCGTTGTGATGGCAGTGGAAGCTACCGACGGGTCAAACTTGTTAACCTTGGTCGGCGTGCCATCCGTAAAGAAGATGACGACCTTTTTGGCATTTTCGCGCGCAGGTGCAGATTCCAACGCAGCCTGGGCACGCTTCATGCCATTATCCGCACGGGTAGCACCGGCAGGACTTATACTATTTACCTGAGCTTTGAATGTATCAGCATTACTTTCCTCGCAGACAGTAAGCCCCTTCATAATCTGCGAATAGTTGTATGTGTACCCGCCGTCTCTGTAGGTATCATTGCCAATCCTGGACGAGCTCTTGCCTGCAAATTTCACGATGGAAAGCCGGATTTTCTTATTCTCATCCGCGATTCCCTTATTTTTCTCCGCAGTGCTGTCAATAAAGTCTCCGACAGCATCTCTCAGCGCTTCAATGCGCTTTGTGCGGCCGTTCTCCTCCATGGGATCGTCCATACTGCCGGAGGCATCCAGCACCAGCACTACATCCAGCGGCTTTGTATCGGTGGTAGTGGTAGACGCATGGGAGGACAGCGCCGACAGCGCGACCAGGAAATCGGCTTTTTTATCTTCTTTGGGCACCGCGATGGGGGCCTTGTCTGCCAGGTCGCCGGTGAAGGTGATTTGTTCTTCCTCCACCGTTTTATCGGCCCAAATACGGCCTGTGGTGGCGTTGTTATAGGCCTGCGTGTACGCCCACGCATTAAACGTGTTGGGATCGCTGATGGTTTCACTGTTGGCAGTTCCCTGCGCCGCGGTGGTTTCCCCCTCTGCATAGGCAGAGACAGGAACCAACACCGTGAACAGGAGTGCCAGCGTCAACAGGGCGGTTTGCAACCGTATGAGTTTACTGTGCATAGTTTCCATTCAATCCTTTCTCTTTGTTGCGGAACATCTATAAATAAACAGGGCCAAACCCCGGTATGCCTGATAAATATATCCGAATTTACTTGAAATTGCCCTTATCGCTTTTCCTTAAAAAAGGGTACAAAAAATCCACTATACCTAGTATAGTACAGTGGATTTATCAGAATATCTATTACCCAAAGGTTAACAATTTGCCATCCATGCGGCCAGCCGCCGGCGTTTGGAGCGGGTGTCCCCCTCAATGTTCAGCTTAGAATAAATGCGGTTGCAATATTGCTTGACGCTGCCCTCGGATAGAAACAGTCTCGTCGCGATCTCACGGTTGGAAAGCCTTGCGGCAATCAGTGCGCAGATTTCGCGCTCACGCTCTGTCAGCACATCAAACCCTGCCGGGTAGGTACGGGCATGCAGGAGTTCGGCGCAGTGCGTTTCCAACGCCTCGCCCAGTGTTTGAATCCGGCTTGTAAAAGCATCCTGCGGCATATCTTGCAGAAGCGGCTTTAGATAGCGGTAGTTTTCCGCAAAAGGAAGCACCAGACCATCCATTTTTGCTTCCTGCAGGGTTTCCTGCAGCAGCGCGGCAGCCTCGGTCTGTTTGGCCATCATCGCGTAGGCGGCAGCCGTCTGGATGCGCAGGTACAGCGCAACCAGACTGTAACGGAAAGCGGCGGCTCCCTCCAGCAGCTTTTCACTTCGGACTATAACCTTCGGCCACGCCTTTTGGGTCAGATAGACCTGATTTTCAATCAGCAGAATCATCGGACGCCCGGGCGCAAGAAAGTTTATGCCCTCCAACCGATGCAGGCGGAACGGCTCCGGTATCGCTTCTTCCTGCCCAAGCAGCGCATAATAGTAGGCACAGCAGGCATCCCAAAAGCGTACCCACGGGACATTGTGCTGTTGCTGCAGTAGCTCATAGCGCCCCAGCGGCGTATAACGCGGGGCACCCTGACCGAACAGGGAAAGCCGAAGCGAGAGAAAGTCACCGCAGAGCGCAATATTCTCCTGCCCGCTGCCGTCCGTCTGCGCATAGGTGCGCTCCAGCGCAATCATTGCATCATCAAGCTGCCCGCGCGTAAAAGCAGCTTCCGCCTGCATCAGGCGGTCAGCCCCTATGCCGTGATTATCTGTAATTTTACAGTAGTGCGGCATACAGCGGTCTATCTCGGCCAACTCGGCATCCAGCGCACCGGGCTTGCTGTGGTACATCATCAGCACTGAGGGCGAATTAAATGTCCAGCCGTTCGCTTTTTGGATACTGATAGCCGGGCGCGTCATTTTTTCGCTGGCGCTGCGGTGCAGTACGCTCATGGCCGCTATATCATTATAAAAAAGGAAGCTTGTGATCAGGTCGCACTCCCCTAACAGGTTGCTGCGGTATTCTCCGGGCCATGCGGGGTGCTCTTCAACCGTCTCCAACAGAAGGTTTTTCAATTCCAGCATTTTGGGAATCTGATGCCAGTTGAACATACAACGCATCAGCACCAGCAGGGCAATCGGGTGTTCCCTCAGCGTTGATTTTGGGCAGGCATCCAGATCGGCCAGGACTATTTTGAGCCGTGTGATGGCCAGACTAATGCCGGTGTCCTTCTCAATCACACGCAGCAGCGCATCATAATCGCCGCACGCGCGGTAGGCCGTCATGGCGTGCAGCAGGTGCCCATGCTGCTCATACCATTGGCCGTATCGGTCGTAATAGACGGTCTGCTTCTCTGCCGACAGCTTATGGAACGCCCGCATGGCACAATGCTTCATCACGTGATGGCAGCGGTAGCGGTCACTGTCCGGCAAGCGCTTTACAAAAGCATTGCGGGTGGTCAAATCTGCCAGCAGCTCGGCGGCATCCTCCCGCCCTGTGACAGCTTTGGCCATTTCGATGGTAAACACATCGGCCAGACTCAGCACGGTTAAAAATTCCTGCTGCATGGGCGGCAGCGGGTCGATCATGGCAGCCGTAAACAGGTTGTATATATCAGAACCGCGCTCCGGCAGGGCACCGCGGTCCGCCAGGGTCCGCAAATTCAGATAGACGGCTGAGATCCAGCCCTCCGTCGCGTAGAGAAGCTGCTGCAGCTGACTCTCTGTCAGGTCGACACCGCAGCGGCGGGTGTAGACAGCAAGGTCATCCTTGTCCAGCCGCAGCTGCTTGGGGCCAAGGATACATACCCTGCTGCACAGCTTCGCGATTTCAGCCTCCGAAAGGAAGTGGTTTCTGCTGGCCACAATGATATGTACATTCTTAGGGAGCCGGACAGCACATTTGCAAAGAAAATGTGCGCAGCGGGGACCTTGCAGCAGATGGTAATCATCCAGAAAAATATAGAACGGGCCTGTTCCGACCAACGCGCGGTTCAGGTCATCCATCACCAGCATGGCGCCTTGAAGATCCGACGGCAATTCATATTGGCGCAGAAAATCAAGGCCCGCATGTGCAAAGGCTGACTGTACATTCCGCCAGAAGATTGCCAGACTGTCGGAGTAAACACTGATGCGAACCACCCGTGTACCGGGCGCTTTGCTGCGTTCACCCAAAAACCAGTTGACGGCGGTGGTTTTACCGTAACCCATGGGAGCAACCACGCAGGTCATTGCGTATTGGTCGATCTGCTGCAGCTGTGCCTGCAATCGATCCGACATATAGATGTCATTCAAATTGGTATTTCGATTTTGCATAATCGTGACCCTACAACCGATCAAGTCCATCACTTTTGAACTTACTGTAATTATTATAGTACTAAATCGCCTCAAAAGCAAGAAAATGCAGATCGGTTTTGCGCAACTGCACAATACCTTTTTAACCGCCTTACTCTTAAGATACAGTCGTTATTCGTGCCATAAAGTTAATTTTATAAATTATGCAAACAAGAATATGTAATTCCAGCGTTGTCAGGGTATACAAATAGTGCGCCGAAAAAAATACGGAAAATGCAAATTTTTTCTCGAATTTTGGCACCCTTTTGCGAGTATACAGTATAGCGGGACAAAATAAGCCCTCTTTCCCCCTTGGCACCTTGATAACCGAATATCCGAATCACCGGCTACATACAACTGACCTTGCCGC
>OIDL01000306.1_pt1 | contig 23817 bp, 16 predicted proteins | sample 1581611 | NCBI WGS metagenome assembly OIDL01 (sample SAMEA3882516, study PRJEB24775) | human gut metagenome | biome: human-associated habitat; feature: intestine environment; material: feces | place: Netherlands | collected 2009/2010 | reverse complement strand
AGCACGCCGCCAGCGTTCATCCTGAGCCAGAATCGAACCCTCCACAAAAAAACTTCATGAAAAGCATCCGAATAGATGACTCTCAAAACAAAAATTGACGAGCACGTCCTTAAGGAAGGACGCCCTCAAAAAACCTCACCCCTCATCAAACCCTCCCGGGTACCCAACCACCACGACAGGCAATCAGGCGAGGAATGAACTGGCAATCATTGACTATAAAGAAGTAGTACAAACACGCTCTTGAGTTCTCAAACCACCACCACACCAGCCAGACGGGAAACCAACCAGAGGAAGGAACCCGCCGCGCTGAGCGGCAACAGGTGAATAACTTACACGCATGTCCGGATTCACGCAAATCAAGGCACGCAAAAACCCCAGGAATCGGCATAACAGCGCGGTTCCCTCGGCGTGTCGCACAGAGCCCACTTTGCTCTGATGAGGCTAGGTTAACCCCTCAAATGTTTCTGAAAAGCATCAAATCCACTATTCGGCTGGCGTGTCGCGAGAGTTTTCAGCTTGTCGGCCCTGCGTTCATCTCTCGGCAACCACACTGCCGGCGCACAATCGGCGCATGACAGCGCTCCGTCATCGGATTTCGTTCATGAATCGCGGGTATACCTGTAGTTATGACCAAGAAGATTGCTGTATTAACCGGGGCGGGCATTTCCACGTCCGCCGGCATCCCTGATTTCCGCGGTCCGGACGGTGTGTGGACCAAGCATCCTGACCAAATGAGCGTTTACGACATCGATCTGTTCCTGCGCAACAAAGAGGACCGCGAGTACTCCTGGCGCTGGCAAAAGGAATCGCCAGTATGGAATGCGCAGCCCGGCACTGCGCATAAGGCGCTGGTCAAGCTGGAACAAGCCGGCATGCTGACGCTGCTGGCCACGCAGAACTTCGATGCGCTGCATGAGAAGGCCGGCAACAGCGACAACGTCATCGTGAACCTGCACGGCACTATCGGCACCTCGCATTGCATGAAGTGCCATCAGGAATATGCCACGGCGGACATCATGGCCCGTTTGGATGAAGAGCCCGACCCACATTGCCATCGCAAACTGAAGTATCGTGGCGATATGCCGTGCAATGGCATTATCAAAACCGATGTGGTGTATTTCGGTGAGGCGTTGCCGGACGGCGCGATGGAGAAGTCGTACAGTCTGGCCACCAAAGCCGACGAACTATGGGTAATCGGATCGACCCTTGAGGTGTACCCGGCGGCGAGCATTGTGCCGGTGGCCGCGCAGGCGGGCGTGCCCATCACCATTATGAATATGGGTCACACGCAATATGACCATCTTGCGAGCCGCTTGATTCATGAGGATATCGCCGTTGCCCTGCCGAAGTTGGTGGACGAGACGATTGCGGAGAACAAGTAGCCCTCAGCATAACGAAAGCGCCGGTGGGTGGGTTAAGCAACTGATGATTGTCGGTTAACCACCCACCGGCGCTTTTGCGCCACCTCCCGCCAGCGGGAGGTATTGGAGCACACTTCTGCGCGGCTTCCCGCCAGCGGTATTGGAATCAGTAGATGCGCTTGGGCTGGAATCCGGCTTCCCTGAGTGCCGCGAGGATGCGGTCGATGTGCTCGGGGCCGTTGGTCTCGACCGTGACGCCGAGAGACACCGCGTTGGTGTAGTGGCCGGATGCCTTGAACTGGTCGTGATCAAGCTGAATGACGTTGGCGCGCTGCTCGGCAAGCAGGGTGGCCACCTTGACGAGCTGGCCCGGAGTATCCGGCAGCTCGACCTCGAAGTTCATGATGCGGCCGCGGGCGATCATACCTTTCTGAATCACCGCACCCATGGTCACGGTGTCGATATTGCCGCCGGACATAATCGGAACCACCACGTGCGGGCCGGTGGCGGCGGCGAACTTGCGCGAACGCAGGTTCAGGTGTTCCAGCGCAGCCAGCGAAACGGCGCCGGCCGCCTCGACCACCAGCTTATGCTTCTCGAGCATGAGCAGAATCATTTCGTTGATGTCGCGCTCGGTGACGGTGACCAGATCGTCCAGGAACTCGTTAATCAGAGCGAAGGGCAGGTCGCCGGGGTGCTTGACCGCAACACCTTCGGCGGAGGTAACCACATGGTCAGCCGGAGACACACGACCCGCGGCCAGCGAGTCCTTCCAGGCCGGTGAGCCCTCCGGAATCGCACCGATTACGCGCACTTCAGGCTTGAATGTCTTGATGGCGAGCGCCACGCCGGCACCCAGGCCACCACCACCGAGCGGCACGACCACGTCAGTGACGTTCGGCACGTCTTCAAGGATCTCCAGACCGATGGTGCCTTGGCCGCAGATGACTTCGTAATCGTCGAATGGCGGCACGTAAATCATGCCTTCCTTGTCGGCGAGCTCAGCAGCGTGGGCGGCGGATTCGTCGAACACATCGCCGTACAGCACCACATCGGCGCCGTAGGCCTTGGTGGCATCGACCTTCAGCGGCGGGGTGATCTGCGGCATGCAGATGGTGGCCTTCGCACCACGCTCACGGGCCGCATAGGCCACGCCCTGGGCATGGTTGCCTGCGGATGCGGTGACGATGCCACGGGCGATCTGCTCTTCGGTGAGCGATGCGATCTTGTTGTACGCGCCGCGAATCTTGAAGGAACCGGTGACCTGCAGGTTTTCCGGCTTCAGGAGAATCTCATGACCGGTCATCTCGCTCAATACCGGCGAAGGGATAATTTCCGTATGACGGGCAGTCCCTTTGAGACGTTTGGCGGCCAGCTTCAGTTCGGCTGCATGATCACGCTGCAGCGCCTTCAAAACATCCTTTTGTTCCATAGCTTTCCATTGTAAGCACCACAATGCCGAGAGACACCGGCTATCTCGCTTCACAGAGGTACATTCGGCCTCTTGCAGACAGCTATCTGTTTTCATAGGGGTACCGAGAAGCAAAAACCCCGGGTATAAGCCTTGATTTTCAATGCTTATACCTGGGGTTTCGACGTTACGGTACCTCTCTCAAGACAGATAGCATTTCGGGATAGCCCCGAAGTACCTCTTTGAGCGGAGAAAGGCACTCAATGCACTACAACTGGATGACGGCTGCCTCCCACGGGTCGAGCTCGCGGTTGGCAAGGGAGGCCACGGTGTGCGGAGCGTCATACGTGCTGATCACCACATTCGGCTCGGCGATTCCGACGGCGGTTAGTTCGGCAGCCTCACGTGGCAGGTCAACGGTTCGACTGGACATATTGACTACGACCAACAACTTCTCAGCGTCGAGCTCACGGGTAAAGGCATAGACGTGCGGATCAGCGGCGTCAATCAGTCGCCAGTCGCCGGCGGCCACGACCGGGCTGTTGTGACGCAGCGCAACGAGTTGCTTGTAGAAGGAGTACACCGAATCCGGATCATCGAATTCACCGGCGGCGTTGATCTCGGCATGATTCGGATTCACGGAAATCCATGGCTCAGTGGCGGCGTCCGGAGCGGTGAAACCGGCGTAGCCGGAACCGTCCCATTGCATCGGAGTACGCGCGTTGTCACGGCTGCGCGCGGCCAGACCGGCCATCATTGACTCAGACGACTGCACCTTGGCCTCCTCGACCCTCTGCCGGTAGGCATTCAAGGATTCAAGGTCACGGTACTGGTCTAGGCGCGTGAAGTGGGCGTCGGTCATGCCTAGCTCTTCGCCCTGATATATGTACGGGGTGCCGCGATGCATGTGCAGCATCAGGCCAAGTGCCTTGGCCGAACGCACACGAGATTCCTCCGAGGAGTCATCACCCCAACGAGAAACGACGCGAGGCTGGTCGTGGTTACCAGTAAACAGGCTTGCCCAGCCTGCATTCTTCACGGCCGCTTGATAACCGGCCATAATGCTCTTGAGCTTCGGCAGGTCAAGTGGCAGTGGCTTCCATTTGACGCCTTCGCAGTCAAAATCAACGTGCTCGAATAGGAAGAGCATGTCCAGCTCGCCGTTGGCGGGGTCGGTGATGTATTCGTTGCGCTGTGCGGTAACGCCGGGAGCCTCGCCCACGGTGAGGAAGCCCTCACGGCCTTCGAACACTTCACGGCGCATTTCGGCCAGGAATTCGTCTTGGCGAGGGCCGTCCGCGCAGAACGGATTCGGGTTGGAATAGCCTTCCTCACCCACGGGCAGATCGTCCAGCTCGGAACCGTACTCGCCGGGCAGCTTGCCAGACAGGTCCGTGCGCTTGGAAATCAGCGTAATCACATCCATGCGGAAGCCGTCAACGCCGCGGTCAAGCCACCAGTTCATCATGTCGTATACCGCGCGGCGCACAGCCGGATTTTCCCAGTTGAGGTCCGGCTGCTTCTTCGAGAACTGATGCAGGTAGTATTCGCCACGCTCAGGGCAATACTCCCATGCAGAACCGCCAAAGTAGGAGCCCCACTGGTTGGGCTCGGCACCGGGCTCGCCGGCAGTGGTGCCGGGACGGGCGGGACGCCACCAATACCAGTCGGCGTGCTCATCATCCTTGTTTTTGGACGCTTCAAACCAGGCGTGTTCATCGGAAGTGTGATTGACAACAAGATCCATCACGATCTTGAGCCCGCGCTTGTGGGCCTCGGCCAGCAGCTCATCCATGTCGTCGAGTGTGCCGAACAGAGGATCAATGTCCTGATAGTCGGAAATATCGTAGCCATTATCGTCTTGCGGAGACTTGTATACCGGGGATAGCCACAGCACATCCACGCCGAGGTCGGCCAGATAGTCGAGCCGTGACGTAATGCCCTTGAGATCGCCGAGGCCGTCGCCGTTGGTGTCTTGGAAGGAACGCGGGTAAATCTGGTAAACGACCGCATTGGACCACCACGGATTTGGGGTGGCACCGTTGGTGCGGATGGAATCTGGAATTACTGTGCGTTGTGAAGTGGTCATCGTTGGCTCCTCCATTATTTATGGTCTACATTGCCTGTTGCTCATAGTCTAAAAAGCGCTGAATTACATTTCCATTGGGGAACTGCGTTGGTGTGCCGGAAACAAAAACTGCAAAGAGCCGGAAGGCACTGCTACGGCTCAATTCTCATAAGCTGCACATGCTATTTAGCAACATATGGGCCCTTTCGCTGTTTGTGGTGGGTGACTGTGCCGTGGGGTGATGTTGGTCGGGTAGGTTGGAGGCATGGATGCCTCTCACCTGTTCACCGCCGCGCTTCGGCTGCGGTCGCCTTGGAGGGTCGGGTCTGCGGACTTCCGTGACGCCGACGGCGACGGGCGGGAGCCGCACATCACGATCGGCTTCGAGCCCGGCAGAGGGTTCATGCTCCTGTTCGAGGCGTGGGTGTGGCTATATCGCCTGTGCTCGTGGATGATGCACTCGAGGCTCGAGCCCATGAAGGACTTCGCCCGCATGATCCGACGCCACTTCGCCGAGATCGTCGCCTACTTCGAGCACCCGTACACCAACGCCGTGCTCGAGGGCGCCGACAGCGTCATCCAGAACGTCAAACGACGGGCGAGAGGCTTCCGCAACATGGACTACTTCGCCACCATGATCTACCTGACCTGCGGCAGACTCGACCTCAAAGCCGTCACCACCACTTGACCATCACCCACCACAAACAGCGAATAGCCAAAAAAAATGACGCATGTGCTGTTATACATTAAAACGCACAGAAAATCACACATATACTGTGCGATTTTCTGTGCGTTGCAGTGAGCAGCTACTCAGTTATGCGCGGCGCTTGCGCCAGATGGACAGCGCAATGCCGGCAGCGGCGAGCAGCACCATGGCACCGCTCACGCCATATACGGCGGCACCGGTGGCCGGCAACTTGCCGTCAGACTTGGTGTCATCGGTCTTGTTGTCGGTCTTGTCGCCTGCGTTATCGCCCTTGTTGTCACCATCGCCGGTATCCGGCTTGGTGGGCGTTTCCGCCTTCTGCAATGCTGCGATGGCGGCGCTCAGATCAGCGGCGGCCTTGTCAACCACAGCCTGGTCGGAGGAAGCGAGCGCAGCCTTGGCGACCTGCAGTGCCTTGGCGAGCGCAGCCCAGGAATCAGCCGTGTAATCGGATTCCTTGAGCGCTTCGGCAGCGGCGATCTGCTTGTTGAGCTCAGCCAAATCGACCTTGCCCTGTTCAATGCCGTCAACCGTAGTATCGGATGGATTGACCAAACCATCGGTGTAGCCGTCGTAAGCAACCGCAACAGTGCCAGAGACGCTGGCCGGGAGGGTCACAGTGGCCTTGCCTTCGGCGTCGAGCTTCACGGTCTTGGACCAGTCGCCAGCAGAGAACTTCACCGAACCGGCGAGCGTGCCCTTATCGGCGGCGGTCACCGTGGCGGTGAGCTCGCGGGTGCCGGCGTTGTACACGGCCTTGGTGGTGGAGTCAACAGCCTCGATGTGCGTCGGGTTGGCAGCGGTCCAGGACTTCGTCACCTTGAGCACAGACTCAGGCACGTTCACGAACGCACCGTGACGCACCTTGTCCGGCAGACCGCCGTTAGCACCCTGAGTGATGTAGCCCTGAGCGCCCGGCTCGGCTTTGACCGGCTTCTTTTCGTTGTTGAAGTCCGGGTAACGCTTGGTCATCGGGTTGTCCCACGTGGTCTTGGAAAGCTCGGCACCCGTGGTCATAAATGCACGGTAGGCGAAGTTGTCGGACAGCAGAATGTAGCCGTCGTCGTCCTTCGTGTTGAGTTCGTCATCCTTGTTGAGCTTGATGGTCTCTGGTCCTTCGAACGGCAGCAACGCCTGCTCGAGCAGCTGCCAACCGGTGTTCGGGTCCTGGCCCGGAGATGCCTCGGTGGTCGGTGCAGTCAGCACCTTGGAACGCTCAAGGAAGATGCTCTTACCAGTGGTGATGTAATCGCCAGCGGCACCGCCCTGCTCATTCTTGGTGAATCGGTAGTAGTAGCCACCGATCTTACGCACGGTGGAATCAATGCGCGAGTAGCCGGTGTCCTGCCACATCTGCGGCTCGGTGAAGTTCACGAAGTCGCGGGTGATGGCGTAACGCACCTGAGCATAGGAGCTATTGCCGGTTTTGTCGTTCTTGACCGGAGTGGTACGGGTGTCATCAGTGAACATGCGGGAAGAGAAGAACACCACGTAAGCGTTCAGGTCATCATCCCAGTAAGCTTCCGGCGCCCAGGTCATACCGGCGTTCGGCGTGTTGATGGTGATGCCGCCGTTGCCGTCGCCGTTGGTACGGGTCCAGTTCATCATATCGGTGGACTCGTAGACCTCAACTTTCCGAGAACCGTTAACCTGGTTCTGGCTCCAGCCCATTGACGAGACCTTGAGATCAGTGGCAATCAGGTAGTACTTGTCGCCTTCGTGGGAACGCAGCACGAACATGTCACGCAAGCCACCCGTGTCTGCATCATTGGTAAGTACCGCCTGGCCATTGTTGCGAGTCTTAAACGTGAAGAAATCGTTCTTCTCAGTGGAAGCCACCCAGGCCTTTTCTCCACCGTTGCTGTCGCTCTCAAAAGTGACGGCCGCATAGCCGGTGTCAGGCGCGATGCGGGTCTTCTCCTTGACAGTGACCTCGATGGTCTTGGTGACCTTCTCACCGCCGTTGTAGGAAGCGGTGGCGGTCAGCGTAACCGGCTTGGAATCACCGTCGCCGTAGGCCGGACGATTGATGATGCCAGCACCACGATACGGGTCATCGGCACCAGTGGTCTTGTTTTCGTACTTCTCGTTAGTGGACGTAATGAGCTTCTCGTCCGAGGACTTCCACGTAATCGCCGAGCCGTTCTTGGTGCCCTTGGCGACTAGCGGCAGATTCTCGGCCGCCGGAACTTTCAGCGCAGCAATCGCGGCATCGAGGTCGGCTGCGGCGGCGTTCTGGGCGTTCATCGGCTCAACGGTGACGGGCAGTTCGGCCTTCACACCACCCAGCTCAGTGGTGGCGGTGATGGTGGCAGTACCAGCCTTGACGCCGGTTACAGTACCGTCTGCGGCGACCTTGGCCACGGACTCATCGGAGGAGGACCAGGTGACGTTCTTGCTCACGGCGTCGTCCGGAGTGACGGTGGCGGTGAGCTTGGTGGAGTCCTTCTCAATCAGGGTGAGCTTGTTGTTCACCACACCGGTACCGGAAATCGCAACGGCGGTCGGCATGGTCAGGTCAGCGCCCCTGTAGACCTTGATATCATCCATTGCACCATTCCAGTACTCATCGACGGAGTAGAACGACTTGCCGATGTAGGCGGTGGTCGCACCGAGATCGCTCATCTTGATGCCGGTGTTGGCCTTGAAAATGATCAGGGCATTGTTGCGGAACACGGCAAGGTTGGTGCCGTCCACGACAATCTTGTAATCGGCCCAGCTGTTGTCGTTGCCGGAAACGGTGACCTTGGATCCCTGTTCGTTACCCCAGTTGTTGTTGGAGATAACGCCCTTGATGGCGATCTTGCTGTTGTAGAACATCAGGTACTTGTTGGCGTTGGCCTGATCGGTGGTGTTGGCGTCGTTCGAGCCGTCCTTGCCGACGATGAACGAGAAGAACTTGCCGCTGTCGTCGTGACCAGTCTTGGACGCGAACTCCAGAGTGAAGGAGTCGCCCGCATCCTTGAACAGCTGGTCATCGATCTGGGCGTACTGGCCACCGCCGCGCAGTGAGAGCGCCTCGTTGTTGCTGCGGTCATCGTACTGTTCGATCTTGGCGCCGTCCTTCAGCGTCAGGTTGTACTTGCCGGTCGAATCGGCAATCGCGCTGTTCGTGGTGCCGTTTTTGCCCGTGAAGTCCCAGCTGGCGAGCAGCGTCGGTTCAGCAGCCTTAGTAGTCTGCACTGTCGCGGTATCGGTTGTCTGTGGTTGGGAATCTTCCGATTCCATGGCATACGTCGTCGGAACTACTGCCACCATCGTTGATATTGCAATCAACGATGCTGCCATCTTCTTCCAATGCTTCACCGCATCTCTCCTTGTCCTTTGCCTCGACCCACTTGTCGGGTGTCTCGTTCGCCTCTACGTGAACGCAAACATTATTTGCGATGATACCATTACGGCACTGAGACTCAGTGTGCCAGATTCCTTATGTATATAAGCACTTACGGGGGCAACCGCCCAGTCCGAACACCCCCCGTATGTCAAAAGCCCCCTTCCAAGCCAATCACTAATACCCCCTCAATCGGCACCCCGCTCCGCCAGCCGCCCCAAACTGTTATCAATTTGTTATCTTTACCGCGCTTGCGTGGACAGAGAGCGCTCAGACCTCGAAGATCGCCGCATATTCGCGAGAGAACCCGCCTAGTCAATGAGATATGGATTGAAAACACGCTCGGTAACGGGGATATGGAGCATCAGCATGGTGCCGTAACCAAGGATCACCAGGAGGAACAGTCCACCGGGCATGTAGAACCAGCTGGCCACCAGCAGCGCCACGAACACGGCATCCACGAGGACTAGGGCCACGGTCATCGCGATGTGGGAGATGCCGAAGATGAAGGCGTTCTTCAAGGTGCCGGCCACGGTGTTCTCGAAGCGTGCCTGAAGCGCGAACACCCATTCGAAACCGATAAGCCAGAGGATGGTCAGCGCGAATTTGATGATGAGCAGCGGCGTGATCTGCAGGACGATCCATGACCAGACCAGTGCAATCAGCGCCACCAAGAACGGCAGCCACAGCAGTGTGGCTTTGATGAAGTTGGCTTTGAATGACTTGAAGTAGTTGGCGGTTACGCCTTTGCCCTCGCCCTCGATGGAGCGGCGACAAGCATCATGACCGGCGGTCAGGGCTGCACCGATGGTGATGAGCGGAATAGAGGTGACCAGCATCAGAATGTTGATCCACACGCCGTCAACAAGATTGCTCCACGCGCGCATGAATTTCGAGTCCGGTGCCAGCCAGTTCATCAACTACTCCTTGTACAGCTTTTGGCTCCCCTCAGGGAGGGGAGCCAAATTGTCGGGCTCAACCCTTGACCGCGCCCGCCCTGCAATTACGGACTCGCCTACGACGAGGCTCATCATTAGCTTCGCCGCTGTCGCGGCTCAGCCTGGAGCCTGCTGGAAGCCCACTGGGCTTCCAGCCATGGGCTGACGACGCGAGTCGTCAGCCCTTGACGGCTCCCGCCATGACACCAGAGACTATATACTTCTGGCATACCAAGTAGAAGACGATGATGGGGATGATGGCCAGCACCAGGCAGGCCATCATGGCGCCCATATCCACGGAACCGTAGCCGCCCTTGAGGTATTGCACGGCGACCGAGACGGTCTTGTACTTGCCGAGGTCGAGCGTCAGGTACGGCAGCAGGTAGTCGTTCCAGATCCACATGGCTTCGAGGATGGCCACCGAGACGATCGACGGCTTCATAATCGGCACCACGATCTGGAAGAAGATGCGCGGCACTGACGCGCCGTCGATCATGGCGGACTCCTCAAGCTCCTGCGGGATGCCCTTGATCACGCCAGTGAAGATGAACACGGCCAGACCGGCACCGAAACCGAGGTACACGATGCACAGGCCCCACGGGGTATTGAGCTTCAGCATGTCGGCGATCTTGGAGAGGGTGAACATCACCATCTGGAACGGCACGATCATATTGAACAGGAACAGGGTGTAGAGCAGCTTCGCAGCCCAGTTGTTCACGCGCACGATCCACCATGCGCACATCGAGGTGCACACCAGAATCAGCACCACCGAGCCGACGGTGATAAGCAACGTCCAGCCGAAGGAGGCGAAGAACTGCGTGGTCTCGATGCCGCGCACATAGTTCTCAAGTCCCACGAACGCCTTGCCGGCAGGCAGGGAGAACGCGTTCTTGGAGATGTACGCCTTCTGCTTGAAGGAGTTGATCAGCACCAGGACGATCGGGAAAATCCAGAACAGGGAGACAACGGCAAACAGCACGGTCCATAATGCGCCATGCTTCACAGGCTTGTTCTCGTTCATCAGGCTGCCACCTCCTTGCTCGTGGTGAGCTTGTTCTGAATCAGGGCGATGACCGCGACCAGGATGAAGAACAGCACGGCCTTCGCCTGGCCGACGCCTTCCCAGCCCATACGGCCGTAGAAGGTGCGGGTGATGTTCAGCGCCAGACCTTCAGACATGTTGCTCGGCGCACCGTTGGTCAATGCGAGGTTCTGATCGTAGAGCTTGAAACCGTTGGTCACGGTCAGGAAGGAGCACACGGTGATGGACGGCATCATCAGCGGGATGATGATGCGGAACATGGTCTGCCGTCCGTTGGCGCCGTCCACGGCCGCGGCCTCCAGCACATCGGTGGGCAGGGCTTGCAGGCCGGCGATGTAGATGATCATCATGTAGCCGATCTGCTGCCAGCACACCAGGATGACCAAGCCCCAGAACCCGTAGGACGCCTTATAGGTCAGGGCGCGGCCCCAGTGGGCTAGTACGCCGTTCAGGAGCAGCAGCCAGATGTAGCCCAGGATGATGCCGCCGATAAGGTTCGGCATGAAGAATACCGAGCGGAACAGCGTGGAGCCCTTGATCGCCTTGGTCAGCATGTAGGCGATGGCGAAGGCGATCACGTTGATCACGATGGTGGTCACGATGGTGAACGCGGTGGAGAAGCCGAGCGCGTGCAGGAATTCCTTGTCTTTCAACGCTTTGCCATAGTTCTTAAGCCCCACCCATTCACCGTCGGTAACGGTGGTGAATTCGCAGAAGCTTAAGTAGACGCCCATGATGAAGGGCACCAGGAACCCGATGATGAATGCGGCGAATGTGGGGAGCGCGAACAGCGCCCACCATCTGCGTATCGCCTTGCCAGCCATGCTGATCATGACTTTTCCTCCTCCTTGAGTCCGCTGCGTTGTGACACTGCATCGTGCGCCGGCTGCGGAGTTCAACTCAATGCGAGCTTGCCGATCGAGAACCGCATGCACGGCCTGTTCTCGTTCAAGCCTATGTTCATAGTAAACGTCGAATCATTATATGTCAAACGTTGTCATTTTAGGCGTTTCAAGTTCGAGCACACTCCGGCTCCAGCAATCTTCTTTCACCTAAGATAATGGCTATATAAAGCCAATCTAACGCCGACATAGACACTTTGCAAACGTTTGTAATACAATCGTTGTCATCGCCGCAGATCAATCAATCAGCATGTACACTGGAGTCAGTTGTGCATGTGTATTGCGATTTTCCATTCAACGCAAGGGGGCTGCAATGGCTACGAGCATTCAGGATGTCGCCCGCGAGGCCGGCGTCTCCATCTCCACCGTCTCACGTTCCTTCACCAGGCCGGATCTGGTGTCGGCCAAGACCCGCGAGCGCGTGCTCGCCATCGCCGACAAACTCAATTTCTCACTCTCCCGCTCGGCTGCGGCCCTGAAATCCGGCCGCTCCCTGCGCATCGCAGTACTGATGAGCGGCCATATCCGCCTGTGGTTCACCGCCTCGGTCATCGAGGGGCTCAACGAGGTGCTGCACACGCAGGGCTACGATATTTCGGTATTCCAGATTTCCAGCATCGAGGAGCGCAAGGAATTCTTCGAGATGTTGCCGGTACGCCGTAACGCCGATGCCGTGATTGTGGCGTCTTTCGATATCGACAACAACGAAATCGCGCAACTGGCGTGCCGATCGTCGGCATCAATTCAGTCGAACCCGAAGCCCGCGGCTTTACCGCCGCCGTCAATATCGACGATGTGCAGGGCTCCACGCTGGCCGCCCGCCATCTTATCAATCTCGGACATCGCCGCATCACCTACATCAGCACCAATCGCGAGGTGTCGCTGAGCTTCTCCGTGCAAAGCCGATTCGACTCATTCACCGCCTGCTGCCGCAGGGAAGGCATCGAGCCGCAGGTTATCGTCTGCAAGGTCGATGACGATGGACGTTATGAAATCAGCGACGTGGTCAACCAACTCATAAGCCAAGACGAGATGCCCACCGCCATCGCATGCCAGGAGGATGGCATTGCTTTGCCGCTTATGTTCCAGCTGGAGCGCAATGGATTCTCCGTGCCCGGCGACGTCTCGTTGATCGGCTACGACGATAGTTTCTACACCGGCGATATCGGCCTGACCACCATCCGCCAGGATCCGGTGGAAATGGCCCGCGTGGCAGCCCGCATGACGCTCGATCTCATTGACGAAAAGCCGATTGAGCAACCCTACATCGTGTTCCCGGCCCAGCTGAAGGTCCGCTCCTCCACCTCCCGCGTTAAGTAGGCTCACACAACAAAGCCCACCATAGAAAAAGTGTGAGGCAACCGCACAGTAACGCTCAATCGCACATTGTGGAGAATGGCGAAAAATCGCCGATTCATGGCCCCACAGCGTGCGATTGAGCGGGTGCGTGCCTCACACTTTTCTGCGGCGGACGATTTTGTGCGAGACTCAGCAATACAAAGCGGCGCCCCTGGAGAAGGAAAGGCAGGGGCGCCGCGGATTGTTGCTTATCGGCTATGGGACTCTATGAGACTCAGTGCGAGGCCTCGTATTCGGAAGCCCAACCGTCCACGAAGGCGGTCTTGACGGCATCCCACTTGCCGGTGCCCTGCGCGTACTCGAGCAGCGCCTGGCCGACCTTGTTCTTCCACTCTTCGGACGGCATCATGGTGAAGTTCCAAGAAACCTGGGTCGTGCCGGACTTCTGGTCTTCCACGGCGGCTTCGGTCAGCGGGTTGTCAAACTTGACGTCATCGAAGGTCTTGAACGGGGTGGTGAAGCCCATGTCCTGAGAGATGGCCTTCTTGCCGGTGTCGGAGGTGATCACCCAGGAGAGGAAGTCCTCGGTGGCCTTCTTGTCGGCGTCGGAGGCCTTGTCGTTGATGCACCAGTAGTTCTCGGAACCAGTGGCCAAGCCCTGCTTCTCTTCACCCTTGACACCGGTGTAGATTGGCATCATGCCCACGGATTCGGCCTTCATGCCGGCCTTCTGCAGGTCGGTCCAAGCCCAGGTGCCGTTCTGGTAGAAGGCGGCCTCGCCGAGCGCGAACTCGGAGTTCGCATCATCGCCGGTCTTGGCGCTCAGCTGGGTGGGGTCGGTGGTGGAGTCGGTGATGTACAGGTCGAAGATCTTCTTGTAGTTCGGCAGGTAGGTGCCCTTGATCTTGGCCGGCTGCTCGGTGACGTTGTCATCCTTGAACTCGTAGTAAAGCGGCAGATTGGCCAGGTGGGTCTTGAAGCGCCAGTCGGAGCTGGAGTCGAAGCCGGCGGAGGTGAACGCGCCCTTGATGCCGAGCTCGTCCTTGCGGGCCTGCATGTCGTCGGCCACAGCCTTCAGGGTGTCGAAGTTGTCGATTTCGTCCATGGACGTGGCCTTGGCGCCATCCAGCGCGAAGTACTTGTTGAGGATGTCCTTGTTGTAGATCAGGCCGTAGGTTTCCATCACGTACGGCACGCCGACCACCTTGTCGCCATCCTTCAGGGCCACATCCTGGTTGGCGAGCTCCTTGTACACATCCGTATTGGACATATCGGCGGTGTACTTCTTCCAGTTCTGGTAGCCGACCGGGCCGTTGACCTGGAACAAGGTCGGGGCTTCGGTTTTGGCGATTTCGGACTTCAGGGTCTGCTCGTAGGTACCGGAGGCCGCGGTCTGCACCTTGACCTCAACGCCCTTTTCCTTGGTGTATTCCTTGGCCAGAGCGGTCCACTGATCAGCCGCTTCCGGCTTGAAATTCAGGTAGTAGACCTTGCCCTTGGCGTCATCGCCGGAGGTCGAGCTTCCGCAGGCCGCCAAAGCGCCGAGGGACATCGCAGCGACAGCCGCCATCGCGACTGCTGACTTGACTGTACGATTCATCATCGAACCTTTCTCTTTCATCGTCGACCCGGCCGTCCCCGGTCAGGACAGGTACGCTAGCACGCACCTTTACGACTATCGACATGCACTATTGTGCAACGGTTTGCTTCTTTTTGCAAACGATAGCAATATCAGCGCGTCATAAATCATCATTTTCAGGCCATTGTCAACAAATATCCCATTAATTCAGTCATTTTTGCCTCATTATCGCAATGCAAGCGTTCGCAATCATGAGAGCGCTAACATATCTTTCATGGCAATCGATTGCCACTTATACCCATCAAAAAAAAACAACACGCCGACGCTATCGTTTGCAAATCATTTATCGACATACCGCAATTCCCGCCACAAACAATAAAGGCCCGCCCGCAGTAGCGGGCAGGCCAGCGCAATCGCAGCGCAACCGGGGCTAGGCGTTCCACCGTTCGATGACGTTATCTCCCTTATAGACGCTGAGCACCGAGTAGTGCGCCGTATCCAAACGCAGCAACCGTGCGAAATGCGGGTCCACGCCCAGCCATTGCGAGGTGAGGATGCGCAGGATGTGCGCATGAGCCACCAACAGCACATTATGGCCGTCTTTCAGCAGCGGCGTAATCTCGTCGATGGCGCTCTTGGCGCGTGCCGCCGCTTCTTCCAGCGTCTCGCCAGGCCCGGCATGGACCGGCACCTGTTCGCCCGAAGGCAAGGTCTCGACCCAGTCGCCCTCCAGCGTGGGCGTCAGCGAGCGCGGCCCGTCACGCCACACATCCCATTCAAAACCGCTGGCCTCACTCACCTGCTGGCGCGTACGCCCCTCGGCTCGGCCGTAATCCCATTCAGCGATGCCGTCCAACACACCGTGGTCCGCAAAACCAGCCAATTCAGCGGTTTGGCACGCCCGCTTCAGCGGACTGGAAAACACACAGCTCTGGCTGAATCCTTCGGGGAAGGCCTCGCGCAGGCGCCTTCCGGCATCCGCTGCCTGCTGCTCGCCGACCGCGGTCAACGGGATGTCCGTGCGCCCGGTATGCTGCCCGGATTCGCTCCACACGGTCTGGCCGTGGCGCAGCAACACCAAAAATCCATTGCCGCCACGAGAGTTCTCGACGGCAACGGTGCCGTTCACGTTCTGTTCGCTCATGCCTCCACTCTAGTCTGCGCTCGTTCATGACTCCACCATTAACGCCCATCTTTTGCGCTGAGATGATTGAGATGCTATTAGACTGAGAGTCATGAGCGACGAAACGAACACCGACTTCCCCTCCAGCGCCGACCGCGCGGTCGACAGCCTGCACCGCATCGACGAGAAGGTCAACAGGCTGCGCGAGGACCGGCTCAACGACCCTGATTCTCTGGGCGACAAGCTCATCAAGTCGGCAGTCCCAGCGCTGGCAGGCTTGGTTGCCGGCAAAGCATTCCAGATGATATGGGACAAGGGCACAAGCAAACGCAATCTGCGCAAGGGACTGGCGGCAGACGCGCCGCAAAGTCTGGCAATGAGTCTGGCATTCGCCGCCGTTTCGGCCGCACTCGGCGCAGTGGTTTCGCAGCTGTCGGATCGGGGCTCCAAGGCGTTCGTCGACCACCGCCATCGCAAGCCCAGCCGCTAATCCCCCGGTTGGATGATGGTTTCTGTTGGCTGACTGATGACTCATCGCTGGAATTTCGTCAAGGAACCATCAGTCAATCGACAGGAACCATCAGTCCAGCACAGTTCCGCCACACAATATCGGCATTTCACTGTGAGGTAATCCACCGTGACGTCCGGCGTCTGCCGTGCGACAATAAAGCCATGGTTACCAACGCAACAATCGAGGCTCTTCTGGGCCGCCGCTCCATCCGTAAGTTCAAGGACGAGGCCATCGACGACGATACCCGCGCCACGCTCGAAACCGTCGCCCAACATGCCGCGTCCAGCCAGTTCCTTAACGACTGGTCCGCCATCCGTATCACCGACCCGGCCACCAAAGCCAAGCTCGCCGAATTCGGCCATCAGCCGTATATCGCCACCGCGCCGTTGCTGTACGTGTTCGTCATCGACGAGCACCGCAACGCACGCATCGCCGAACGCAAGGGTATCGATCCCGCTTCCGACGAATTCCATCTCAAGTACAGCTATCGCTTCACCCAAGCTCAGAACGACGCAGTGCTGGCCCTGCACGCCATGGAGACCGCCGCCTATTCGCTGGGACTGGGCTGCGTGATTCTCGGCTCTCTGCTCAACAACATCCCCGGCCTTATCGACGTGCTGAATCTGCCGGAATACACGTATCCGGTGCTGGGTCTGGCCATCGGCAAGCCCGATCAGAACCCGACCGTCAAGCCGCGCATGCCGCGCACGATGCAGTTCTTCGAGAACACCTACCCGGCTGACGCCGATGGCGTACTCGACCAGCTGCCCGCCTTCGACGAGGAAGTTCACCGGTACTACGATCTGCGCCAAGCCGACCGTCCGGTGGACGCTTTCAGCGATCAGGTCGCCACGATCAGTCGGCAGGATGTCAGCCATCAGACACTGCTCGACAAGGCCGCCGCTCAGGGCTTCCGTCTGGATCAGTGAGACCAGAACCAACGAGATAGCCTCGGATAGGCTCGTCACTGAGTCGTCTCGGTCTCAGCACTGCGACGACTCAGTTCCAGCACCTCAACATTTCATCACCGGATACCGGCAAAATTGCACAACCATCCCGCCGGTGTCGCACCATCAACAAACGTTCACATATCAGTCCCATTATGCGGACAACCAACGGCCAGTTTTGCAAGAAAACCCGCCAAACCAGCAGTATTCGCACCAGTGGTGGGAATAGACTGCATGTGGCCGCAATGATTACGAACCGGAAAAGAGGGACTGGATGCGGACGGTTTGGCAAGTCTTTCTACGCGATTGCAGACGTATCTTACGCAATCCCGTTGCCGTTGTGGTGACGCTCGGCGTAGCAATGCTGCCCTCGCTGTACGCATGGTTCAACATTCTCGCCAACTGGGATCCCTATTCAGCCACCGGCAATCTGCAAGTGGCCGTAGCCAATGAAGACCAAGGCACCACCAACGATCTGGTCGGCCATCTCGATGCGGGCCGGCAGGTCGTCAAGAAACTCAAGCAGAACGACGAACTCGGCTGGCGCTTCGTAGACAATGAGGAACAGGCCGTCCACGGCGTGGAGACCGGCGGATACTATGCAGCCATCGTGCTGCCCAAGGATTTCAGCACCAGCCTGGTCGAATCGGTGACCGGAACCTCCAAACAGCCAAAAATCAAGTATTACGTCAACGAGAAGAAGAACGCGATCGCGCCGAAAATCACCGACACCGGTGCCACCACCATCGACGAGCAGATCAACTCCGCCTTCGTCACCACGGTAGCCACCACCGTTGCCTCGGCCGTTTCCGAAGCGGGAGGCGATCTCGACCAAGCCACCGGCAAAGTCCAGCACGATACGATCAATGATCTCAATACGGTGATGTCCACGCTGAACACCGTTCAGGATTCACTCACCGACTTACAGGACACGCTGGCCCAATCAGACACGATTCTCGCCGACGCCAAACAGACCACCGCCTCACTCAAGCAGACCGTCGCGGCCGCGCAGAAGGCCTCCCGCCAGTCCGGCACACTGTTGACGGAAACACAGGCCGGGTCACAAGCCTTCTCCACCACACTGGTCGGCGCGCTCGACACCAGTTCAGCACAACTCTCCGGACTGGCCGTTCACGTCAACAACGCCGCCGGCAGCATCACCGGCTCCTTCAACAGCGCGCAGAACTCCGTCGACACCATCACCAACACACTTTCGGCCCCACTGAATGCCACCCAAACGTCAATCAGCGATCTGAAAGACGCGCTGACCAAAGCCGGCATCGGCAAAGACACCACCGACCCAGTCGGCCAGAACATCTGGAAACAAATCGATGCGCTCGACTCATTGATCAGCAAACAGCAGACACAGCTCAACACCTTCCATACCGACACCACACAGTTCATCAACTCCGGTAAAGACGCCACCACGAATCTTTCCGGAGCCATGACCAACACCACCACCGGCGGCATCGCGGCGCTGAATACCGCGCGCGGCTCGCTGACCGGCACCGTAATGCCGTCGCTCACCTCATCATTGAACAGTTTCGCCGCCCTGAATGGCACACTGGATGGCACGTTGACTTCGTTATCCGGCACCTTGGATCAGGCCGACGGACTGTTCGACCAGCTTGTCGATACCCTGAACCAAACAAAAACCACCATCAGCAGCACGCAGGATTCGCTGCGCCAGGTGGCCAGCGATGTCGCCACCGTACGCACCGATATCGCCACGCTCGATAGTTCCGCCGCTTACCAGAAAATCCGGGATACGCTGCATCTGGATGACAAGGGATTCGGCGACTTCATGGGCAATCCCGTCACCCTGACCACGAAAGTCGTGTATGCCACCGACAATTACGGGTCCGCAGTCACCCCGTTCTACACGAATCTGGCACTGTGGGTAGGCGGTTTCGTGCTAATCGCCATCTACAAGCTTGAGGTCGACCGCGAGGGCATTCGCCGTATCACCGCTACGCAAGCATATCTTGGCCGCTGGCTGCTGCTGGTCACCATCGGATTCCTGCAAGCCATCATCGCCACCATCGGCGATCTGGTGCTCGGCATCCAATGCGAGCATCCGCTGCTGTTCATCTTGGCCGGAATCTTCTGTTCGTTCGTCTACATCAACATTATTTACGCGCTGGCCGTGGCGTTCCGCCATATCGGCAAAGCCATCGCCGTAATTCTGGTCATTGTGCAGATACCCGGTGCCTCCGGCCTGTATCCGATTGAAATGATGCCGAACTTCTTCCGCGAACTGCACCCATGGCTGCCCTTTACCTACGGCATCAACGCGATGCGCGGCCCGATCGCCGGCCTGTACGCGAACCATTACTGGCTCGACATGCTGCACCTGTTCTGGTATCTGCCGGCGGCGCTTTTCGTGGGACTTGTCGTACGCCGGTATGCGATGAACCTGAACGCGCTGTTCGACCATCGTTTGGGAGGTACCGACCTGATGATCACCGAGCACAACAGCATGGTGAACGAACAGGTGAGCTTGAACTCCGTATTCCGCACGGTGTCCGACAGCAAGGAACTGCGCGATATCATCGCCCATCGCGCGCACCGGTTCTTCGCGCGGTACCCAAAGATGATCGTTGCCGGTCTGACATTGCTGACCGTACTCCCGTTCGTATTCCTGGTGCTGCTGTTCGTCACCCAAGAGAAAATCGCCATGCTGACCTCCTGGATTCTGTCGATTATTCTTATCGACGCCTATCTCATTGTGGTTGAATACGCACGCGAAACCTACGCCATGCAGCTTGGCGTCAGTGCCATGAGTGCCGACGAGTTCCGCAATGTGATGCTCAACGGATATGCGTGGCGGCGTTTCCACGGCCACGGACGTCACGAAGCGGCGATGGGCAGCAATCCGGATATCGGCGAAACCACTGAACGACTCACACCGTTCAGTGATCAGGCCGCCGAGCCGACTGCGCACACCGCACAGTTCGAGCAGTCCGGTCAGTCTGGGCAGTCTGGGCAAGGAGGCGCACGATGAAGCTTATCTGGAAAATATTCGTACGTGACGTGCGCCAAGCCACCCGCAATGTGATCGCCGTAATCGTGGCTATGGGATTGGTGATTGTGCCGGCACTGTACGCCTGGTACAACATCGCCGCCAGCTGGGACCCGTACGGCAACACCAAGGCCTTGAAGGTCGCCGTGGCAAACGTGGATAAGGGCTATAAGTCCGATCTGATGCCGATCACCATCAACGTCGGCGAAACCGTGACCAATACGCTCAGGGCCAATCATGACCTTGACTGGCAGTTTGTGGATCGTGCTAAGGCCATCGATGGCGTGAACTCAGGCGAATACTATGCCGCGCTGATTATTCCAAAGAGCTTCAGCTCCGATATGATGACGCTGTTTTCACCGAAGATCAAGCACGCCAAGCTCGAATACTATCTCAATGAGAAAATCAATCCGATCGCTCCGCATATCACCGACCAGGGTGCTACCACCGTGGCCACGACCATCGACCAGACATTTGTGAAGACCTTGGCGAGCGTGGCGCTGGATTTGGTTTCCAACGTGGCCGATTACGCGCAAAGCCCGCAAATGGAGCAGTACGTCAACAACGCCTCCAGTCATATTGCCACCATGTCGTCTCGTTTGACCGGCACTGCGTCGCAGATGGATTCCTATGCCAATCTGCTCGGGGCCGCCAACAGCATCATTGATTCCACCGATAAGCTGCTGGGATCAACAGGCTCAGCTGCGGCCACAACCAAAAAGGCGTTGAAACAGACCCGCAACGGCGTCTCCAGCCTCGACAAGGCATTGTCCGGAGCCACCGATGGCGTCGGTACGGCATTGCAGCAGGCCGGTTCATCCTACGACACCATTGCCAAGCAAATCGATGCCGCTTTTGCCGATGTGGGCTCACAATCCTCACAGATATCAAACAAGCTAACCGATATGCAATCCAAAGTGGAGGCTCAGGCCGACAGCTTTGGAAAGTATGCCGCCGCTTTACGAGATCTCGCCAAACAAGCGGCTTCACTGCCCGTGGGCGGAGATACCGTTGCCGCTCAACTGAACGCGGCTGCAGACCAAGCCACAAAGGCGCAGCAGAGCATGCAGCAAGCCGCCACCGCGTTGGGCGATGCGGCCACGCACATAGCAAACGGTACTGCCGATGCCGATACAGCGCGTCGAGATCTGAAATCACAAATCGCTGCCGCCAAACAATCGATTACTCAGGCTTCAGACACGTACAAGAGCACGCTGAAACCGCAACTGAACAATCTGACCTCGTCCATGGACGAAGTGACCACGCAGGCAAGTTCCGTAATCGACGGGCTTGCATCGACCGTAAGCAGCGTGTCAGGTCTTTCTGGCGGCGTTTCAGACAGCCTGACGGACATCCAGTCGGCCTTGACTGACGCAGCTAGCGCTTTGACCCGTTCGGCGAAGAAACTCGACAACTTGTCTTCCCAACTCGCCTCTATCACCAATGGCGGCACCATCGACCTGTCTGTGATTTCCTCTGCGAAGCCCGATGCCATTGCTTCCATGCTGGCGGCACCCGTAGCGGTCGACCGCATCGCGCTCTATCCCGTTGCCAACTATGGTTCCGCGATGGCTCCGTTCTACACGATTTTGTCTATTTGGGTCGGTGCGATCATTCTGGTCGCCATGTTGAAAGTATCGATTTCCGACCATGAGAAGGCTCGTATCTTAGGGTTGGGCAATGATCTGCCGCTCGGTTCGGGAGTGGGTCTTCGCGAGGCCATGATTGCCGGGCGGATTGCCGGACCGGCCGCCGCGTTGGATGTGCTGAAGAAGCCGCGTGCCGAGTCTTCCGGCAATGCGCGGCAGTTCGGTTTACGCTTGCACCACGAATATTTCGGCCGATACATGATTTTCGGTTTCCTTGCTTTGCTGCAAGGTACGCTGGTGTGCCTGGGCGATATGTTCTATCTCGGCGTGCAGTGTGAGCATCCGATTCAGTTCTTGATGGTCGGGTGGTTGTCTGCACTGGTGTTCTCGAATATTGTGTATACGCTGACCCTGTCGTTCGGTGATATCGGCAAAGCCATTGCCGTAGTACTGCTGGTTATGCAGGTAGCCGGTTCCGGCGGCACATTCCCCATTGAAACACTGCCGACGTTCTTCCAGGTCGTTTCTAAATGGCTACTGTTCCCCTATGCGGTGGATGCGATGCATTCGGCCATGGCCGGCTCGTTCGGCATGGAATACTGGGTTTCCATGGGCAAACTGGCACTGTTCCTTGTTCCCTCATTGCTGTTGGGACTTATGTTGCGCAAGCCGGTAATTCGCTTCAACGATTGGGTTATCCGCAACCTTGAAAGCACCAAGGTGATGTGAGTGTTGGACGGAGTGTGTCCGAGCGCCCTGAACGCTTAGCAGCCTACGACCTGGCGTGTTTGGACCGTAACCTGTCTCAGACACGGCGTTGGCGAGGCCTGTGGAGCTTCTGACGCTAACGTCTACGTGGCTTGTAGCCCTTTTTACGACTGTGTGGCTTGAGTTGCTGGTTCAGCGGTACATGCCGGTAACTGGATTGCGGATCGCGATGCGTGAGATGCCAGCATCCGCAAAATTCGCAACGGTACACCCATAGCTCAACTCCGCGCTCGATTAGGCTTTGATCAGCGGCACGCTGAACCTGCGCCTTATCGTGATACATGATTTTATTCGACGTAGCGCAACGTTTAGGGGTGAAGTAATGCATAGCAGAAGCCAGTGTAGAGCGACCCCATAACCAAGCCAGTTTCTGGCTCCCCTCAGGGGGGGGGGAGCCGTCCGCACAGCAGACCGGGGGGAGGAGGCCCGGGCGTCGGGATTCCACGGTCACGGACGTGCTGTTTTCCGGATTTCCTGCGGAAATGGGAACGCGCCGCGCCGTCTCTCTTCGGCCCCGACGGCGGGGCCGGCCGGGAATGGTCCCGGACGTGGGTCTCATGAGTGCGAGAAGCCCCGGGTGTTTTTGTGGGGGTGTGTGGGTTTGGGTCGTGAGTGTTTCGGATATAGGGAAAGCCCCTTGGGGCGTGTGCTCCAAGGGGCTTCCTGTACGTGTGGTGCGGCGGCGTGCTACTCTCCCACACCCTGTCGGGTGCAGTACCATCGCCGTGCCAGGCCTTAGCTTCCGGGTTCGGAATGGGACCGGGCGTCTCACCTGGGCCATGGCCGCCGCAAATCTTCTCTTGTACGGTCAGACGCTGGGGTCTGCCGGCCTGTGGCGGCCTGGGAACCGGACAGCGGACGCGGATATGTCGATGTTTCGTCTTGTGGCCAGACAATGCTCATTGCCGTCTGGTGCCGTTTGCAGGAGGAAGATGCGGTCCAACCGCCAGGGGTTGGAATGTTAGTGTTGCCTTTCGTCCGTTAGTACCGGTCGGCTCCACCCCTCGCGGGGCTTCCACGTCCGGCCTATCGACCACGTGTTCTGCATGGGGACTACAGGAACTCGAAGGTTCCACGGAATGCTTATCTTGGAGCAGGCTTCCCGCTTAGATGCTTTCAGCGGTTATCCCTTCCGAACGTAGCCAACCGGCCGTGCCACTGGCGTGACAACCGGCATACCAGAGGTTCGTCCACCCAGGTCCTCTCGTACTATGGGCAGG
>OIDL01000279.1_pt1 | contig 25461 bp, 25 predicted proteins | sample 1581611 | NCBI WGS metagenome assembly OIDL01 (sample SAMEA3882516, study PRJEB24775) | human gut metagenome | biome: human-associated habitat; feature: intestine environment; material: feces | place: Netherlands | collected 2009/2010 | reverse complement strand
GCTGCAGAAATGTACGCAGTCTAATCACTCGCTAAGAATCCCACGGTGTCCCCACCGTGGGAGAAGTCAATACCGATAGAATCGCGGAACGATTTTATCCCCGTCCCTATCAATAATCATAGCTGCAAAATCCTGCATATCGTTTGGAGTGAATTCTGCGGTGTATTCGAGCGTGCCGCCAGACTCCTCCGCAATATCGTTCATCGTCTGCAGGAACTTTACGAACTCCGGAATCTGTTCATGTTTCAGCGTGACGCCGGTGCAAATGGTGATGCAATCTTCATCCACATCGGCAACCTCATCGCCCTCTTCCCTGCCGAAGACGCTACGAACCGAGGCAATTGTTTCCTGTATCTTGTCGACCTGCTTGACGGTGAAGGTGTCCCCGGCATCCAGCTCCATCTCGAAGGTGTAGCAGAACCATGCGTCGATATCCTTGACTTCTTCCTCCGGTACATAGTCCGGGTTGTCGCATAGTTGTTTGCCGTCAAAGTAGAGCATCACCACATTGCTTTCCACATCGTAGTATTCCAAGCCGTGATACCGTACTGCCTCACAGCCGAATTCCTGCAGCGTATCCATCCAGAACGCCGAACCGTAAAAATTCTTATTGCTGAAGTAGCGAATCATATCATAGGACAAGAACACTTCGACATCCGCGTTCAAAATGATTTGCTCGATGGCTTTATGAATAGTTTCTGTGTGCTGCCAATCCTTATCCAGACCGGAAAGACCCACGCCGCCAGTCTTGTCGGAGACATCCAGAACAGATTCTCCGTCAATCTTGATAGTCAGTTCGTGCAGTGTCATGGACTCAATGCTTGCAGAGTCCAGAAACTGCTGCAGATAGTTGGCAAGGCAACCGCGAAGCGCGTCCGCATCGCCATTGTCTTTCTTGATGTTAATGCGTTCGATTGCTACCAATTCCGTACTCATGTTTTATTCTCCTTTTTACTTTTTGTAATATCGATTTCCGTTGCCTCTGAAAGAATTTTATTTCCTTCCATGTTTTTTTGTATGCTTGTTTATGTTTTTCAATTCTCTCGCTTTTTCGCATTCTATTCTATATCGTTCGTTTTGTAGTGCAGTAATTCGTTTGTCTTCTGCATCTGCTTCTTTTTTATCGGTTGTATGATAATATTTAAAACGATTGTAAACTCTACACGCCATTGCAGCAGCTATTGCAAAAATTTCAGCAAGAACCAAGAGTATAAAGAGGAGCCATTCTTCCTGCTCTGGAATATCATGGTGGATACGGTCTGGAGGGTATCCTAACATTAAGAACAACGCACCAAAAATAAAAAGTGGAGCGATAAATCTAGCGCGAGGACCAAGGAAAAATCCATCTGTGCCGCCCATTGCTCCTGATATACTGTTTGCAGCACCTGTTACGTTACCAACGGAGGCTTGTAAGGCTGCATTGGCAACTTGCGCAGCTTTTATATTTTTCTGCGTTTTTTTTGACATCTTCTTTGTATCTGTTGATGGGATGCAAACAGCAAAAGCAAGAAGACCAAAAATTCCCGGTAAACCGGCAAGTCTACCATACAACCAGTATTCATCAAATGCATAGCTGTTTCCGGAATAGCCTCCAATTTTATTACATCCTACTATGCAAAACGCGATGACGGTAAGATATGCAATGATATTAAGACCTACTAAAAGCATATATCTATGACGTAGTTTTCTCTGAATTTCATCAATTCGAATCTGGTCTGTTTCAATCATGACTTTTTACCTCCAAATGTATTGGTAATGTAATAGTTGATTTATGACTTCTACTATTTGTGCTACATTTAGCTGCTTGTATTCGTTTGATTTGTACCAAGATATCTTCCGGTTGCATTGATTTTATCTCCGCTGGAATAACACATACATCATCTTGGTAATTCTCGATTATAGAATGGCTTTTCATCTATTGTACACTTTAACTCCCAAATTAAAAACACTTCTATTGGTGTCGTAATGACCATCCGAATCCAAAATAGAAATACTTTTTAGAACATGCTTAATATTGATGGCAACACGATATGTTTCATTTCGATTCAATTCTGAAAACTCATATGTCGTAGTAAGTTGTGGCTCACCAATGTGTGGAAGATATCCCGGAATTTCATCATACTGAGACTTTTCTTTGTAGACAAATATCCCGTCGTAATTGTCTTCCAAATATTGTTGAGCAAAGGAAAGCTCTTGTTCAGATGTGATTGTATTGTTTGCTGTAATGGTGTTAAATATATCCCAAAGCCTGCACCCAGTTAATGTGAGCGCGAGTGCTATTGCAATCAAAGCAGAAAGACAGATGCTTTTTTCACGGTAAAAACCTCCTTATTTCCCTACGTTTGTTTTGGTTTTATTGTTCGCAGAACTTTTGTGCAGTTTCAGTTAGCAAGTTTATTGTATCTGCGGTATAGCCAAAATTAAAATAATTCATAGGAAGCGTCTTGCCTTCTTGCTTCCATTTTTCGCACAGAGCGATTTTGTCTTCTTGGATGAAACGGAATATATGAGGATACTTCACCACAGTTTTCTGCAGCGCATCTTCGCTGGTGTCGCTGAAAATATATCGATTTTCGGTATTTGCCATTTTTTGGACGATTTTTTGTAAATCGTCTGCGGAGAACGATTTCGTTCTGCAAGTATTAAGACAGTTGGCGAGTAACGTATCCGTATAGATTTTCAAACAGCACATGGTTGACACTCCCTACTTATTGGCTAAAAATAATTTATGGCTTTCACCGCCCTAGAGACGGTGTTGTTTTTTCTCTCTTTTGAGTTTTGATTTTTTCGTTACATTTATCGATGGCTTTTTGTACTTTATCATAGTCTTCTTGTAAAGGAGCTTGGTTCGCAAAAGCGCACATTTGAACAATACGGTATTTGTTTTTATTTATTCCAATTTCTATGGTATTACGTGTTCCATCCGGCTTTCTTTGTGACCAAATTGAGCATTTATCATCATTCACTTTGCTGATATATGTGGCAACACAATTGTGCTGGAAAATTCCTTCCATAACCATCTGTCTTGTTGTTGTCAACCTGACACAATCTTCCGGCAGTTTCAGATTTTTGAATTTAGAGCCTTTTTTGATTTTCATTTTCTCGGTTGTTGCATATGTGCCAACCGGGATTATATTATCATGCCATTCTCTGATTTTCTTAACGGACGTGAATGAGACAGGAATGAGTTTTCGTTTATCATTGCTCATTGTGATAGCATCTTCAATACTATCTAAAATAAATGGATTTTTTGCTTTTTCATCTTTTGGAAGAGTATCGTAAATATATTGTGCAAGAGGTTTTACTAAGTCGTTCTTAGCTCGTCCAATGGAAATATATTCGGGGTTAAATCCGAATAATTTTTGTAATTCTTCTGGTTTTACTATGCGAGATACTCGTGCTAAGAAAATACCATATCCAATAGGCTCCTTGTTGTTCCGCTTAAATGCTTTGTCTTCTCCGTAATATTTTGCAATGAGCTCTCTTCTGGAATGCGACTCATTGATTACAGAAAGAGGTATAGCACTGTATGCAGACTGTTCGGTATAGTCCTTTGCCAAATCATTCCAGAGCGGATTCGTCTCACCAAAGAAAAGCATGATGAAGTACACGACACTCTCGAATAGCCCGCTATACGTGTGAACGGAGAACAAGTCTTTCATTGTACAGGGCCAGTGCTTCGTTCCTTTCGCAACGAAATTCATAGAAAGCAATGGCTTGAATTCTTTTGGCTTAATACGTGGTGTAGAATGACCATATAAAATGCCTTCTTTGCTGAAAGAAAAGCCCCTTATACGTTTTTCGCTTTTTATAAATGTATCCAGTTTATATTCGATTCCATATTCGTATGCGATTTTATCTGCAATGAAAAAACCAATGTAGAGAGACTGTGCGTTTTGGCTGTAATTGATAATTACATGGTCTATTATGCAGCTTATCATTACACTTCTTGACTCTGTTTTGCTAAGTAGTTGTTTTACCTCTTCTTCACAGTTCCAAATGTCTTTATTTATTGACCGAGTAATTTGGAGGGTAACGTCGCTCTCGAAAATCTTGTCGTTTTTATTTTTGGCTAATGGAATGAGATGTTCTTTTAAATACCTAAACAGCTCTAACGCTGCGTTCTGTTCCATTTGTTCTATGTTCACACCCATTTACTCCTTGATATACTCCTCGCACACCTGCAGTGGAAACGACGCATACTTACTATCACCCGTAATTTCAACAAGGAACTCACGGAGCTGCGTCTGCAATTTCTCTTCTGTCATGGCTGCCAATGTTTCATTGTGTTCTTTTGGAGGCCAAAGCACATCACAGAAAATCATTGCGTTTCCGTCATAGTCATGTGTGCTAAAGAAACTGTTGAGAGGGTATCCGTAGCTTTTTTCGAAGATGTAATGCAATGCGTCTGAGTAAATTTGCGATGACTCATCTGCGCAGCAGCCTGTGTTATTAACTTCTCGATGAAATGACCAAGCATCTTGCGTTATTACCATCCACTTCTTGTACAAAGGCCATGTTTCATAGCCGTCTAATTCCTCATCGCGGATGTCATGTAGCTTCAGCTTCAGCGCTTCATCTTTGGTAGGAGTATGCTTTGCGATGAAGTCTTCGTTGTAATGGATTTTATCCACATCGCCAAGGCAAATACCCTTGCCAATACGATTCACATGATACCAGCCCATGAGTAGCCTCCGTTCCTTTTTGTGTTTCGATTTTTAAGATGTAGTTTTGAGTACCTAAAACTGTAACTCGTTTTTTGCTTTTGTGCGTATTTGGGATAGTCTAAGAAATGAATTACACCTGTGTCTCACCTTCGAGAATTCGTTCGTATTCTATTGTGGACTTATAGCTGGCAATGACTAAATTACGCATATCGCGTTCGTATTCTTCCTTTGGATACCAATTTTCATCGTAGTCATCGCCAAGAACTTCCCGCGCCAATTCATCAATACTATGAAAAGTTTTTGACTCCTCTCCATTTTCGAGACGCTTTTTGACATCATCTGTTTCTTGTTTTATTCTTTCAGCTTCTCTTTCCATGTCTTCTGGATTAAGACCGAAAAAGGTCATTTCCCAAAGGACGCAGGCTAAGCAATGCTCAAGACCGTATCTTGCAATACTGATTTCTGCTAATTTCCATCCAAGAATTTCTTCCCATTTACAAAATTCAATGGCATATGCCTGCGGAACTTTGATTGATATGCAAGCATCTAAAATATCGTTTCTATCCATGAATGTCAGCGTTTCGTCACTGATGTATTCGGAAATGGACTGGTTTTTCAAGTGACGTTTTTTCCATAAAGCAAAATCTTTTGCTTCTACACAAAAAACATCATCTCCGGTATCTTCAAATGATTTGCAAACAATGAGAAGGTCTTGCCGATTCGATTCTATTGGTTGAGTCTTTTTTATGCGTTTTATCGCAGTTAGAACCTCTGTTTCTATAGAATGAAAGCAGTCGCTTTTACCGTCGTCTTTATCTTGCTTTTGATGAAGCAAGCTGAATTCACGAGCAAGTGTATCTATATTGCAATTAAGGAAAGCTTCTTTCGTGTTTTTAAACATACTGTTGTTGCCTTTCTGAAAAAGTAAATTGATTAGCAGTTATTCGCCAGAGTCTTCTGTTGCCCGCTATCCGCCTACGTGGAGGCTACTGCGTTTTGGATAGCTGCGCGGGAAAACCCGCGCATTTCAGTTACATTTCTGCATTAAACAGGTTGCGCAGCTTGTATGTAATGTCTTCGCTGTTGCCAACGATGGATGCAGCTTCATTGATAGAAGCAAGCTCCGATAAGCTGTCTGCAGCATAGTTGTAACTGATTGTGTAAATAGGAATGTTCATTCCCGCGATAATGTCTTTGGTTTCAGAGAATCGGCATCCCGTATTACTGTCACCGTCTGTTAATACAAAGATGATAGGCGTGCAGTTTCCACCAAGTTCTTGAGATTTCTGGTAGATGCGGTCCATAGCAACACAAAGACCATTGTACATTGCTGTGTTTCCGCTTGCATCAAGGGAATTTACTGCGCCTTTGTAAAGTGTCTTTTGGTTCAAGGAAAACTTGTCGATAGGGAGATATTCACGAACTTCTGAATCGAAACCAATGATGCCAATATAATTGTCATCGTTGATGTACTGAATCGTGTTAATCATCGCTGTTTTTAATGCGTTGATTGGTTCGCCACGCATAGAGCCGGAAGTGTCTACAACAAACTCAGCAACAATAGGAATGCCGGAATCTTTCTCTTCTTTCCAAACGCTCTGAGCCTGTGCGATAGTGTTTCCGTCGTACTCTTTCCCCGCGTAGGTGTAATCATCCATGCCATTAAAGCCATCTTTTGTTGCTACGGCTTTGTTTTGCTCACAGAAAGAAACGAATGCGGTGATAACCTCTTTCTTGTCAGCGGAAATACTTCCTACAGAATATAGAGGATTATCGTGGCGTACACCAAATGGAATATATTCGTAGTTTCTTTGTAAGGTTGGGTCATTCTGGTAAGACTGAAACTCCATTACAAGTCCATCGACAACACCTTTGTCTGCAGACTGAACCATCTGTTGAGTTGTGAACGAAACCAGTGGGACATTTGCTTGAAACTTTTGAAAGCTCTCTACTGCCGTTGCATCTACAATGTTGTCGCTTCCACTGTTTGCCAATGCGGAAAGCAAGAAATTAAGACCTGTTGCACTTGTATATGGGTTTGAGTAACCCATCATCATTTTTCCGTCAATTGTCGCGTTCAAAACAGAATTCACAGATGCTTCGCCATAATCTGTACGCAACATATCTGCCGTGTTCTTTGATACGAGGATTCCAGCGACATTTCCGGCGAGACGCGGTGTTTCAACCGTTAATTCAACGCCTTCATTTTTTACAAGCTCGCCAAAAAGTGTGTTGGACGGGGTATAACATTCTGGCTGATATTTTCCTGTGGAAATGTACTCAGCCGCTGTACCGGAAGGAATGGAACGCAAAGAAACACTCATGGTTTTATCGCCTGTTGTTTTATTGCGCTGATTATTAAACTTCTTTGCCATTTCCGTAAGAAATGAGTCTGAGCCAGATTCTGCCGCCTTTTCACCAGAAGAAAAAATTTCGATATTCACATCTCCTGTTCCTTCTACTACAAACGGATAGGATGACTCGATATCTGGCAGTTCATCTTTTGCATCCAAAAACTCTGACACATCCAACTGCTGTGGTGTGACAGTTACTTCTTGTACTCCGATTCGCTTCATTTTGCTGCTCAGGTCAGCATACGCTTGTTCTGTTGTCATCGTACTTGTACTTACATTTGAGTCTCGTAAGACCGTTTGTGAGAAAACTACCAGAACCACTCCAACAACAGCAATTGTTGCGACTATTGGAAAAATGCTTTTCTTTGACATGTTAATTACCTCCAGTCAATGTGTCGTACCGTTTCAGTGCTTCTTTGCTGATTTCTTCGTCTTGTTTAATATCTTCCTCCGTTTTACTGATGACGGTATCGAGCTTTGTCATAGCAAGAACAACATCGGTATCCCACGGATTTTGTGCCGAGCGCTGATTCAGTGCATACGCAAGAGAATCAAGACGCAGGATGAGCCGTTCGTTATCGTAAACCACTTTGTTGACTGTGCTTACGATACCATCGTAAATTTCTTTTTTCTTTTTAGCTTCCTCTTTATCTCCAAATGAAATGGAACCACGGCAGAAAGCGTTATATTCCGTTTCATCAAACATCAAAGCGGAACGAATGGCATCATCCAATCTGTCATAAAATATTCTTTCTGCAGAGGCAAGCAATGTCAAACATTTCGCCTGCTCGCCAGATGTTTTACTATCTTGTGTCATGCTGTAGGCTACTGCCATTTTTTGCCCAAAGCGTCGCACTTGATATAGCATTTGGTCTGCTTGTTCAGAAAAGACACTTTTTGTCATTACGGAGGATTTGATTTTTTCCGTATATAGTTCCTCTTTGTTTGTTGGCTGTTCTATCGTTGATTTGTTCTGTGCTTCTCGATTTTTTGAAATTCTACGATATGCGATATAGGCGCACATGAGCAGAAATATAACAGGAGTACAATACTTGGCTAACAGCACAAAGAACAGAGATGTGCCGTGCATGTACTCGATGGCATAATAAGTATTGATGTACGCCTCGACCATGTAAACGATAGCTGCTGCTACAATAAGTAGACTCACACTGAGCATTAAGTTCACCTCAATTCCGCTTTTTACGTGCAACATTTTTCTATGGCTTTTGTTCAATTTTTCGGGTATTTACTTTTTGCATGTGCGTTTTATCCATCAATCTTGATTCCGCTCAAACACATTGGTGCTGAACCCGAACCAATATATCCATCAACAATGCTGCTTGCATCGATGTTGGAAATGTACGACTCGTCTGCATCTGGAAAGACGTAGATAGTAGTTACGGATGTTTCTTGATGATTTTCTTTGCCATCGAACTGGTCATAGCATTCTGCTGCAAGCGTATAACCATCGCAATCCCAAACCAGCCAATAATCCTTAGCTTCCCCTACATCCTCATAAGTTGCGGCTTTCAATTCATCAAAAGATGCAAATGCTTTACCGCCAAAAGAGGTTGTCTTCCAGTACAATCCGGACGGATTGCCAAGATGCTCATAAAGCGCTTCAAACTTTTCTTTTGCAGAACTACCATATTCCGGAAACCAGTCAAAGTCATAGACATTGATGCGGCTGTAATACAGGCCCTTGTTAAACGCCTCATCAAACGTCATGTTTTCTTCTTTAGCAGCGTCTTCATCCAGCATCATGGTATATGAACCATCGGTGGCGTATGAGCCGATTTGATAGTAAACACCATTTTCTCCGGCAACACAATAATCCTGAATATTGCGGTCAGGCTCTTTTTCTGAATCGTATTCGTCGTGAACTTCCTTGATGCTATACCCTTCGTCTTCCCGATTGAGAGCAATATACCCATTGATAGGAAGTGACTTGAGTTCATCTGGTGATACACTTACCTCGTTATTGTTTCCGTCTTTCCATAGAGCTAATTCATTTGTCCAGTTTGTGTTGTTAAGAGGATTTTCTCCAAATGGAACGCCACTGTTTGGGTCTTCCGTAACAGACGGAGTCACTGTTCCTTCCGACCATTCCGGTAGATTGTCGAGTAGTGACCATTGTTCTTCTGTGTCTTTTTCTACTATTGTACTAGCAGATGATACGCTGCTTGTGTTTGATTTCGCTTCTGAACTTTCTGTTGCCTGTGAAGTACAGCCAGATAACGCAACAATAGCGATAGATGCAAATGCGACGGCTTTTAAATCCTTATTTTTCACGGTAAGAAACTCCTTTATGTTCAACTTTTTTATATTTGCATTATACCTACACACAGAAAAAGACGCTCACACTTATGTTCTGGCAAAACATAATGTGAGCGCCGTTCCTGTTTTGGCAAATACCCCTGTTTTTACATAGTTCGATTCAGGTAAGATTTGTTGATGGCAACCAACAGCTCTTCGATTTTCTGCATATTAGGTTTTGCAGGAAGAACGGACTCTTTTACAGCCTTTTGGAATCGTGTTTCGAAGGAATCAACCATATCAAAAAATGCAGGCTCGTATGTCCCGTCTTCACGCATGTACTTACCATTACGAATGGCTAGTAGTTCTTCGTGTTCTTTGTCTCTACGAGTGATGATTTTTCCCTGCTCCAAAATGTCAAATGCAGTATAGTACAATCTTACAATGTGCATTGCATGTTTGTTGATATGGACTGCATCTTTCAATGCTTTTGGATTCTGTGGCTTTTCATACTGTTCAATAGTCGTGCAAAGTCCCTTAAGCATGGATTTGAGCGAAGTTACTGGATAGTTACTCATGTTTCCGGAAATCAAAAGAGGATGCTTGCCATCTTCATCTTCATCCTCGCTGATGCTGAGACTGAAATCATCCAATTTATTTTGTGCGGATAAAACATGCTCCAGACTTCGTTTTTCAAATTTATTTTTGAGCCATTCCGGAGAGTTTCCGTTGCGAAGCAATCCCATCTGAAGGCGGCGAAGCTGGTCGTTTGCAAATCCGCCATAACTGCAGGCAACACGCTTAGAAAGGAACAACTCCTTGTTATCAAGGAGCATTTTACCTTCCGGTGTCATATTCACGTATAGCTCTGGGTCATTCCCAAGTAGTTCAATGATATTTGGATTACATTGGACAAGCATACTTACGAACTTGCCAATCGCAAAGATGACGGTATCCGTTTTATTGTCGATGACTTGTTCAAAATGATTGAATCCTAAGATATCAGGAGAACCAGCTACACCGCGCACATCCACGTCGGAGTTTGTGGCGTTTGTACCGTAGGCGTTGCTTCCGCCCAGAGTCAGGAACAGGATGTTTTTGCCGAGGTGCTTATTGGTACGAAGAAAATCGTAGTCTTGCCCATGCAGGAGAGTCTGAAACTCAGTGGTTGTCATGTATGAATTCACCTCAATTCAACGCATTCTTTCTCAACACGGTGCCATTTATCGGTGCTTGCATCGTATTCCAGCACGTCTTTTCCGACCATCTCCCCGTTTTCGACGTACTCTAAAATGTGTCGAACTCGCATTGGCGGATTGTCGTTTTTTGCATGCCACAACGCGATATCCTTGTTGTCGATGACAAATGCAGGTTTATAGCTGACAAAGGGGCTACCGAGAGGCTGCGTTTGCCGACTTGCCTCGTAGTACGATTTCACATAGCCGTCACGAGAAGTATTGCGAATAGCACGAGCGCTTTCTTTGTCGCCTTGCTCGTCCAAGGTTTGTGCAATTTCATCCACACACCGACAAAAATGCGTTGGGTCTTGACTGTATTTGGCAAAAATCAGTTTTCTGATTAACCGCATTGTGTCTTGCTGCGTCACAAGCATGCTCCTTTCACTTTTCTGTCGAAACCAAAAAAATTTTCTTAGAGAAAGTTCCCTTGGCACAGTTGAAGTAGAACAAGTGGTTTTTGTTTCCATCGTTTGTTGCTTGGATTCCGAGAGCAGCAGCCTTACTACTGTCATAGTAGATGGCATCGCGGCTGTCGTAGTCTGTTCCCTCTTCACCTTCAAATTTCACTTCAAACCCTTTTAGAGTTTTTGGAGTGTAGATGTCCAGATGTGGATACATCCAATCAGAATATGTGTGGTTCTTCGTATTAGAAGCAATGGCACTTACGCTTTGTGTTGTTGTGCTATTGATGGTATTGGTATCCGCATATGTGTTGACACCCATGTGATGCAGATAAATTGAATAGGTGGTTGTCAAACCGCCCTTTCCACTCTCTGCATCGATTTTGTGTTCACCGGACGAAGTATAATAGGTTGCACTGGCTACGCATCTGAAATAGTAAGATGTAAAGTCTTCTGAATTATAGACACTCAACGGGACATTGGTTATTGTCATCGTTGATTTGATAGCATAGCAACCAGCATATTCTGCTTTGTAGTATTTGCTTCCCGGCTGAAGCTGTCCCAAATCTTCGTTTTTGACACTTATTGATGTCGATGTACTGAACTTTGAGTGAGCTGAGTCGTTTGTCCATGCTCTCCAGTTGCCATCGAGATACGTACTGTACTGCCAGCTTGGGTTAATGTTAGTCATAACCTGCGGGTCTGGCTGATAATATACGATGGCAGTATAACCAACAGTATCGGTAGCAATAGCTCCTTTATCACCCGTTGAATTATTACCAGTCAAAATAACTTCCTGACCGTATTCATCGTTCAGAATCTTATCTGGATGATTTTTGCTAACATCTTCTGTTGCAGCCTTCTGCAAATCAATGTTCATCGCAGGAGAAATTCCATCCAAACGAATCAGGACACGTCCGTCGACATAGAATGGAGCACTTGCTGTTTTGTCATAGCGACTGTTTCCGCCCTGTTCATACTTCGCATCTGTAATGGCAATGTTTTTTCCGTTGTATTGGATGGAGGTGTTTACGAAACCGGAACCACCGCCACCATTGTGGGCGTAGTCGCCGCCGCCGCCGAACCAGCCGCCGCCACCAGCGCCTGAACAGGATATACCATTTGCACCGTAGAAGAATGAACCGTAGTTACGTGCCTGTCCATCTTCATACAAATATGTGATAGGGTCAGTATGAACCTGAAGACCAGTTGCGACATCAATGTATTTTGTAGCGGGGTCATAAAGTTCACCAAGGATTGTATAGTGATAACCGTAACCTGCTCGCGTCTGTGTTGCATCATATACATTTGCAGCGGAGCGTTCAGCATATGTCAATTTACGGCCATTTGTTGGAGTAGTGCCACCAACAGTTGCATCAAAGGTGAATTTTCCACGTGCAAGACCATCAGCATAATAACCTGCATTGGTAACACCGCCACCTTTAATACCACCGCCAGAACCACCGCCACCAGTAGTTTCACCAGCACCGCCACCGCCACCAGCTAACAGGATAACGTGCTTCTTAGCGACCTCTGCCGCAGCATCATTCTGTTTTTTCTCGGCATCTGAGTAATCATGAGCAGCTTCTCCTGCTTTATCCATCGTCCAATTGTCAATGGTGACGTAAGTTGCACCGCCGCCACGTCCAAATACGTGGTACTTTTCTCTCTGACCGAGTTCTTCAAGTGGAATCCAAGAACGGTCCCATGTTGTTTGTCCACCGCCGCCACCAAAGGTTCTCTCGGTAGACCACTTGCCTCCTGCTTGACCGAGATACATATAGATGGTTTGACCTTTTTCAAGGTGGATTTTTCCCTCAGACATACCACCACGTCCGGGGTTGCCATAACCATCATATTTGTTCAGACCTGTACCACCGTTTGCACCATACGCTGTGATGACATAATCTCCTGTATATGGAGCGGTAAATGTCTGAGTAAGACCGTGCTTACTTGTAAATTCGAGTCCCTCGAACACCAAATCCTGTTGTGTGTAATTTGGATAATCTGTCGGGTCAAGAGATATCGTTGCAATACCGTCGTTTTCGGAAGCGCTATTATACGCATCTGCGTTATCAACGAGGTCAGCATCTACCTCTTCGTTTGATTCGTAAACAGCAGTCAATGTATAGGCATAGACACCGTCTTCGAATGTCAGTGTATCCGTATCTTCGTTATACGAACCACCGGATACATCCCATCTTACAAAGTGGGCGTTTTCATCCAAAGACAGTGCATCGGGCACAACGACAGAACCCTTGTCCGTTACATGTACAGTAAGGGTGTCATCGCTATCCTCGTAGCTGAGTCCGCTATCCGCATCACCGTCAAGACCGAGCGCGGTAAGAGTCGCTTCATCCCCATCGGCATGAGCGGTAAGTGTATCCTCGTTGGCTGTATCCAGCCAGAGGTCCTCAAACTTACCGCCATTACGATTGATAGTCAGTGTTACAGACTCATGTGGAGTTGCTTCTTCGGCATTGTTCGTATCATCGGTAGTCGGTACGGTATCCTGCTGCTCACCAATTTCCTCTGAATCTGATACTGTGTCCTCGGAGCCAGAATCCTCAGAATTGGCATCAACCATATCGGATACTGTTGAATCTGCTTCGGATGCTGCCTTCGATTCTGCAGAAGACGGTACTTCTTCTATAGAACTCGACGAGTCGGATGCCGGTGTACTGTCATCCGTAGATGACGCATCCGAAGATGCTGCGGTATCGTTACTGGTTTCACTATCAGTGACATCTACCGCCTCGCCCGGATTTACTTGTGCATCGGGACTTTCTGTTGCTGTAGAAATTGTTGACGATGTATCATCGTCTGCATACGTCAATACTGGCGAAGCACATTGTGCTGCCATTACGCCTGCAATTACAGCACTTGCTATCCGATGCCACGTTTTCTTTCGCATTGCGTTTTCCCCTTTCATCTAGCGATTCTTTGAAATTTGTCTTCACAAATTTAAGCGCATTATACCTACTTGTGGTCGGCTTTATGCAAAACAAAAAAAGTACAGTCTGAAAAATCAAACTGTACTTTCTGGTTTTGTCGCACCCCGTGCGAGGTGCGACATGGAATACCAAAAATATTGACGTACTCCGGCGTATTTCAATCAATGCACCCCGTGCGGGGTGCGATGCAGCACTTTCCGGGTCGCTGCAATGCGCGTGTTATTTCAATCAACGCACCCCGTGCGGGGCGCAACTCAAACCACGCTGGGATTTCAATCAACGCACCCCATGCGGTGTGCGACAAGTAAAGCCCACGCCCCTGTGTCAACATTTCAATCTAACGCACCCCGTGCGGGGTGCAACACAGTCAAGACATCGAGGACGGCTGGCTACTTAGAATTTCAATCTAACGCACCCCGTGCGGGGTGCAACGCCTCCTTTTATAAGGGCTTGAGTAGGACGGACATTTCAATCTAACGCACCCCGTGCGGGGTGCAACAGCAAAACTATACAATCCAAGCGTATCTTAATAGCACGTTGGATGTACAGCTTTGCTAATTATGTGTTTCAAACGTTAAAACACTCACTTACTTACTGCATTGGAACCACCCTCCAACCATTGTTTTTTGGTGCGAAGTTTCCAGCGATTTTATGTTAGCTTAAGATTCGCACCACTTCGATAACATTATTATAACATATACCGTGTTATTCTGCATCCGCTTTTGTGGCAATAAAAAGAGCCACTCACCAAACGGTAAGCAGCTCCTTTAGTTGGATGGGTATTTATTATTTTTGGTTGGATTTCTTACGAAAATTGGTGGTCTACTAATTTACACGAACCACCTATTTTTGCAAATACCCCTAGTTTTTTAGCCATTGCAAATACCTGTATCGTTCAGCTTCGTTCTGAATCCCCTGCAGAGCGAAAGTTACAAACGGAACATCCGTGTAATGGTTGTACAACCACGATTCGAGAGCAAGTGCTTCGAAAATATCATTGTAGCAGGTGCTGCGCCGATAATATTCAAGGTCATCATCTTCAATTTCGTAGTCAACCTTTGCACGGATTTCTTCTGCCGTATAGTTTTCAGCTTTTGCAGCGGCATTCGCAAAAAACGGGATGTTTCCTTCTTTCCAGTCAGAGAGAGGATAATTTTGGTCGCAGGAGTTCTGGAAATACATACTCAGCGGCCACTTTTCGTTTACACTTTCAGACGGCATCATAACGATGCCAAGCAGTTTATGCTCTTCCCAATACAAAAAGCGAAAAGTAAACAATGCTTCAAGCCAATATCTGTCAGCGGTTTCTGCAAGCACATCGGCTTTACGAGTCCTACTTTCCTCGTTCGCAATGTATCCTGTGCGAACCGAAGGAATATAATACAGATTATTTCTGATAGTTTTCTTGATGTTTTTTTCTGTCATTTGAGATTGCGTATATTCCAGCGCAATCGTCATGGCCTCCTGCAAACTGTTCGCCTGCGCAAAGCCCATATCAAAACCGTAACTCGTTCTGACTCACCTCCTGTAAAATATCCTCTTCACATGAAGGAAGAGGTTAACATAGCTGATTTTCACAGCGCTTTGATTTGCTTTCCGCCTACGACTTTCGGAAGAGGTTCATCCGTAACATGTAAAACGATACTATCTCTTCCGTCACACGCGTAACGGATAGTCTTTAAGATTTCATAAGACAATTTACTATTATAAGCAAGTTCAGAATTTGAAATACCAAAGTTCCCGTTCCAACCGACACCGAGCTTTTTCAGTTGAGGAATAAGTAAATCTCGTGCTTCTTGCACGCCGACACCATACCATCTCGCATCATGATTTGCCCGCAAATGTATTTCATCGTCACCCGAAATGTCAAGTTCTTCATAGATGATGCTGAATTGTCCCATCAGGATACGAGAGTATACATCCAGAGCATCGACAAGGGTTTTCCAAGAAGATGCATCCATGGTAACTCTATATTTATATTTGTATGGAGTGTTACCATCCTGTCTATGCAAGTCTTCCGAATTATGAAGAACATTGAAGAGTATATCGCTGAGTTTATCATGTGTTTCCTTAACTGGAGCGGTTACATTGATGGCCGTTAAAATAGCACATGCATTTTTTATATCATCTGCGCTTGCACCATAGCTCTCCCCCACTTCTTTGCAAATGGAAGAAAAGTCGTTGTTGTAAAACGAAATCATAATTGCCAAAGCGTGTGAAACGCAGAAAAATTGTTTAACTGTAAAATCAATGAACATTCTAAACCTCGTTTTGTGTGTTTGTTGTGTCTTTTTTGTCTGATGGTACTTTTTCGAAAGACCACGTTTTTGTATCTACAATGCAGAAGTTTTGCGAACCGTATGGAGTACCGTCTCTGTACGTAGAGAACGTATCACATGACAATACTCCACCCACACGTATTACGTCTTTGACTGGCGTGTGACCAACAACCTGTAGATATTTTCCTCCACGGAATAACCTTGTCACATCATCGTCTGGAGCTAATTGAGGTCTGTACCAAATTGGCGATGCACTGTCCCACATAAGGACACTACCCATATTATTGATTTCTTTGATGGTGCGACCAATCGCTTTTTGACTGCTTGGCGTTACCCAACGATGTACGTAGAAGTTTGAGAGACCGCCATGCATAAACAGGGTTTTGTCAATTCGGTGGATATATGCAAGCTGAGTTTGCGATGGAAGAACCTCTTTCAGCTCCTCTATCTTTTGACATACCAAATCTCGAAGTTCTGGATTGTATCCTGTTTCTGGCTTCCCCCATACATAACTCAAGTCATGATTTCCATAGCACCATAATGTGTCTGGAAATTCTTTTGCAAAAGCGATTGCTGCATTATATGTTTCAGCATAAAGTTTCGGCTCAAATTTACCGAAGTCATCTGGAATATCCATCAAGCAAACAGCATCATCCGCTTTTTTACTACGCATGATAGATGCTGCTTCTTCAAACATCCAAGGCTTTAAATGACAGTCTGGGATTACTAAAATTTGCATGGTCGTTCACCTCTTTCCTATATTTTGGTATCTGCAAAATTGGGTGATTTTCTATTCCATCTTTCTTTTATTATAGCACATATTGAATAATCGCACAAACCTATTTATCCAATTGCTTGACGCATTATTAACGCTACGACGTATACTTTCTGCTACAGATTGGATAAATGCTGTACCTGACGATGATGTATTAACCAATTTAATCATAGTTGCATATTATCAAGAAACATATCAACAAAAGCCGCCCACTCAAAGGCTGACGGCTTATCGTTATATAGTCTTAAACTTGCGGCAGCAATTCGTCATGGCGCGGATGCGCACCAAGTCGATTTCGATTGCCAGCGCATTGATGGCTTCATACAAGGCATAAACAGCCATTGCGGGAATCGCAACGAGCAGTATGATGGTGGATTTGATAATTTTCATTTGTCTGGACACTTCCTTTTCATGTGTTTAGGCGGCAACGGGATTTGCAAAGCATGCTAGAACAAAATGGATAATAAGTTCTGCAATTTCTTTTGCGAAGTTTGGACCATAATTTACAAAGCGCTGAAATGCAATGCCATTAGCATTCATCCAGTCTTGTTTTGCCAAATCATGGTTGACTTGTAGCGTGTAAAGTTCCTTTCGAGAAAGACCGCCCTTTTTATCACTATAAAAGCGAGAATTCGGGTCGCCATGTTGCATACCATCTAATTCTGCAGCAGCTACTACATCTTTCTTATTAAAATCAATACACGTACCATTTTTATTTACTTCTTGCTTATTTTTGCAGAAGATAAAATCGACAGGCGTTTTTGCCTTATCTTTGAGTTCTTTAGTGCGGGCATTCCGATAAACATAGAGTTCACCGTAGTTTTCGCGATACCATGCGCAGAACGCCTCCAATCGCTCAAAGACGGCTTTTTCTGTTTTGTAAGTGTCCAAAACTTTGCTGTCCTTTTTCTTCTTGTTCGAGACTTCTTTCTGCTGTTTTCTGGCTTTTGCTTTTTTCTGCTGAGAATTTCCTTTGCTAGGCTTATCTACTACCGGCTTCTTAACCTCTTCTGCCTTTGCGATGTATTCATTTACATCACGCAGTTCTTCTTCTTTGATGGTAACGCGAGTTGCACTATCAAATAAATCACGGTATCGAGTGCTTTGAGGCAGAATGTCCACAAACTTTGCATTTTCACTCATATAATAAAAGGCAAACATGTCGTCTTCTGGATGGTATTTTTTTCGTATGTTTCCTTTTAACAACTCTTTTGCAATTGTGTACATGAAGTTTCTTACGACATTGTATGGGATAAGATAATCTCCTTTATAAAGTTTGATTTTATGATTGAAGTCACTCAGCTCTTTTGCAAGATTCAGCCAAATTTTTAGGTCTTCTTTGCGATATTCTGGGGAAATAACTGTCTTGCGTCCTATCGTTTCCAAATGATAAAACGGTTTTACTTTTTCTTCAACGATGTGACGATATTTTTCTACAATTTTACGGAAAGCAGCACTGCAAACCAAAATGTCCTGACTTACAACATAGCCGATTGCATACTGGTAGCCGTAGTCCTCCATTATTTCAATTTCAATACCGCTTTGCTCCTCAATCTTGTTAATAGCGTCACAATACGCTTTCCCAAGCAATTCAACTCCACACAAATCAATCCCATTTGCGCGGCATTCTGCAGAAGCCATTTCTGCTTCGTCTCGCAAATTAGCTTCTGCATTTATGTCAGTAAGAACTGCATAGACACTATCATAAACCTTCTTGTAAGAATCAAAGTCTTTGTAATTAACGTTAGAATTCATGCTCATATTCATGATACTCCTCTTTTCTTTCTCTTCTCAGTTCTCACCTCCCGGCAAAAACCAAAAAATCTTCAATGTTGTGGTCTTCCAGCTCCTCTTTTTAGAAGATTCCTTCTCCTTCTTCATTCAAAATAAAAAATGACTATTATCTTCCTTCCGTGTTGGAAAATAACAGCCATTTTTATATAGGTTTTCTTGATTTTTCTTTGTCGTTAATTGATTTCGCTTTTATATTATACCAATGTTTTAAAATAGAGCCGTGTTTCAAATAATGCTGAATTTTAATTCAATGAAAATTGTTTCAACGTTATTTTTTACTTGATTGAGCGTGAAAAAATAAAAAGCCGCCCATCCGATTAAGGATGAACGGCAGAATATATTATTTGAGATGTGACATGATTTTTGATGCAAAAGGCGGCTCTTTTTTATTGCCACAAAAGCGGATGCAGAGTAACACAGTATATGCTATAATTGAGTTGTCAAGATAGTGCGAACCTTAAATAAACACAAAATTGCTGGGAACTTCGCACCAAAAAACAATGGTTGGAGGGTGGTTCCAATGCAGTAAGTAAGTGAGTGTTTTAACGTTTGAAACACATAATTAGCAAAGCTGTACATCCTGCGTGCTACCAAGGTACGCTTAGATTGTATGGTTTTGCTGTTGCACCCCGCACGGGGTGCGTTAGATTGAAATAACCATAATTGTAGCAGGTGCTAAATCGCTCCTCGCTGTTGCACCCCGCACGGGGTGCGTTAGATTGAAATGCTGTAAAAATACTCCACACGCATACCTGTTCACCTCCTTGCACCCCGCACGGGGTGCATTAGATTGAAAGAAATTGGACCAATTCCATCGACCACTCAAACAAGCAATCGCACCCCGCATGGGGTGCATTAGATTGAAATACTTTTTTATTTAGTCCAAAACAAAAGAGCCTATGCTTGATAAACACCAAGCATAGGCTTTTTTGGCGCATGTGGTAGGATTTGAACCCACGGACCATCTCTGACCGCTGGTTTTCTGGACCAGTTCCTTAAGCCGCTCGGACACACATGCATATGGCGCAGAGGGTGAGGGTCGAACTCACATGTCGCTTTCACGACGGCAGCTTAGCAAGCTACTGCAATACCTTTATGCGACCTCTGCAGATTTGCACCCATTTTTCTGAATTAACAAACTTTACTAGCGAACTCTAAACTTTACCAACTCATTTATGGGTGCGTTGGTGACCCCTAGCAGACTCGAACTGCTGACTCCACATTGAGAGTGTGGCGACTTAGACCAACTTGTCGAAGGGGCCTTATGGTGTGCCGGGCTGGATTCGAACCAGCGAACCGTAACGGAACGGTTTTACAGACCGCGTACTTTAACCACTTGCATACCGGCACATATAAGGAGGCATAAGCCTCGTGGTGCTCCCGGCTGGAATCGAACCAGCGACACATAGGGCTTCAACCTACTGCTCTACCAACTGAGCTACAGAAGCAGATGGTGACCGAAATGGGGCTTGAACCCATACTCTCAAGCTTGAAGGGCTTGCGACTTAACCAATTCGTCTATTCGGCCATATAGCCGCAATCCTGCGGCGAGGGTTTATGCTATGACGAGGATGTCATCGATTTTCGTATCGAGCATCGCGGCGAGAATCACAAGGTTGTCGATGGTAGGAAGTGCAGTGCCTGCCTGCCATTTGGCGACTGCCTGTGTGGATACACCGAGCGTGTCTGCCACATCCTTGACCTTGATGCCTGCCGCTTTTCGGAGTGCCTTGATGTTGGCACCTGTCTGCTGGATATCGATTGTTGGAACGTTCATTTTCTTGCTGCCTTTCTGTACTACAGGCAACAAAAAAACGCTGCCTGCCGAAATGACTCGACAAGCAGCGTGTGAAAATGCAGTTATCGTTTAGAGACGCACCGCATCTGTACATGGTCTGTTTTTTGCTTGTCGATTGGTATAGGAAACAAAGCTGGATTCGTAGGACTCGAATTCAGATTCATAACTATACTCAGCAAACGACATAGCATTAACAGTCTTGCACAGCATCTTCGGTTGTCTCCTTTCGTTTCGTTCTGATTATATTATACCACATCTGCGTGGTGGGTCAATCAACTTGTGGTTTACTTTTTGCTACACCATTTGGCGGTATCTGGGATGTACACTGCGTCTGTCCCCTCTTGCTTTGGGTTGGACGGGTTCTCTCTGCTGCCAACCGGAGGCTTATGGTTTTTAAGTGTGTACTTGTTACGGTAGCCAGCACCTTCATGTAGAATACGGTCCGAACCTAGTAAATGCTTACTCATTTTAGACTCCTTTTTGCACTTGTGACGTGACAAAATATAGGCATGTACCTTATAAAGCACATGTCCCTGCCTGTTCGAAGCGAGATTTGAACCCGTAGCGCCAAGTTCCGTAGACTTGTGTATGTCCAGAGAAATTCGAACTTTCAAGAACATAACTCTATTATAACATACGTTGTATCTCTCTGCATCCGCTTTAAGGCAATAAAAAACCGCCCACCAAGAGGTGGACGGCGTTCTGCTTAATATCAGTTAGAAGGTACAGCTTCCTTTTTTAGCATCAATAAAGTCGATTCGCATTTGCTTATATGCATCATCTCGTACCTTTGTCAGGATGCTTCCGTATTCTCCGATGATACTGTCATCCGCAATCAGCCTCTTGTTTCCTGTTTCAAAGAGTTTCTCGTACAGCCCAGCACAAGCTGCAGCCGTGATGATATCCTCGATTTTTTTGCGGCGAGCCGGGATGTTTTTCCAAACAGGACTCGTTTTGATTTTTTCTTTCCGGATATAAGAGAGAATATTGGATGCTTTCCACGTATTGCAGCCGACTTTGTTCAACCTATCACCGTATTTGTAGCAGATAATAGCGGCAAAAATGCTTGAATATTCGATTCCAGCAAATGTAAAGGTGAACGGAGTGCGAATATTCATCCAAGGCGCATCCTGCGTGACTTTTTGCGTATTTAGAGACTTGTGCTCTCTTTCGATGCTGTTGAGCATATCCACGAAAGCATCGTTTTTGTTGACAATTTTGGTGATTTGCCCTTCCAAACTGTAATCATCGCAACTGCGCAAATAGTCGTAGTTATCGTCGTGGTCGTGGATGAAGACATCACCAATTTCTTCGTGCATAGACTCAAAGATGATGTTTTTTGCTGCCTGCTCGATATGTTCGCACTTTTGTTCTGAAAGGAACGTGTTAATAAGGTCAACTATCTTTTCTACCACTTTTGTTTCGATTTCTGCCTGACGCGAACCAACGGTAGCATTTAGACGAGCAACGGTATCACGGTTCCAACGTACTGTCTGGTCCATATCAATGATTGTGTCGTCCGGCATGATTTTGATTTCGTTGTAATTATTGATTTCTTTTACAACGTCCTTAATTTTTCGTTTGATGTTTTCTGTTAGCATATTTTTCCTTTCTGCCCACTTGTGGACCGTGTTATAAATTTTCGTCTTTTGTAACGGTTTGCATCACACAAACAAAAAGCAGTCTTTACGATTTCTCATAAAGACTGCTAATTGATGCAGATTATCTTAACGCGTATTGAATTATTTCGTTTGTGCTAAGATATTATACCTACACCAGTTGCACCCCGTGCGGGGTGCAACGCTCCGCACTCTCATTTCAATCTAATGCACCTCATGCGGGGCGCAACGACAATCAACATAATCTGCGGTGATTGCATGGAATTTCAATCTAATGCACCCCATGCGGGGCGCAACACATTCCAGACTTTGCTCGCAACCGATTTGACATTTCAATCAACGCACCCCGTGCGGGGTGTAACAGCAAAACTATACAATTCAAGTGTGTCTTGGCAGCACGTAGGATGTATAATTTTGCCAATTATGTGCTTCACCTATTAAAGCACCAACATACTTACTGCATTGGAATCACCCTCCAACCATTGATTTTTGGTGCGCAACTCCCAGCAATTTTATGTTCACTTGAGATTCGCACCGCTTCGATAACTCTATTATAGCATATACTGTGTTACTCTGCATCCGCTTTTGCGGCAATAAAAAAGAGCCGCCCACCAAACGGTGAGCGGCTCTTTAATAATTATTTGATGTGCGTTATATACGTAACACCGTTATATATGTGTTCTCACCTCGCCATCAAAAGAGGATTCTCCCAAAGAACTTTTTTCCCACTTTCAATGCGAGAAATGGTGGCAATAGGGATGTCACCTCTGAACCTGTGCCCATGGTAGTTATCACACAGGAATTTATCCACATCGTCTGCCAGCTTGCGTGGTGCAATGTAGATTGTTGAAATGGCATTTTCTTTAACCGTGGAGAACAATATGATGTTGGCTACAGGATACAATGCCTGAATCGATTTTCCACCGGCCTCAATGACAATGCGAACATTCTTGCGTTCTCTGATTGCATCAAAGAGCTCTTTGTATACATGCTCCCAACAATGCGGATTATCGTTGAACTGCTTGCAATACTGTGCAACCAGATGCTGCAATACGATACAACGCTTCCCCTTTCCTGTGCTGAAAGGATGCTCCTTGTCACTGCTGTCCAGAATCTCAACTACTCGTTTTGCCCAACTGGAAGGATTGGCAAGATATTCAACAGTGGCAGTATCGTCGATTGCTTTCAAGAACTCGCAGAAGCTATCCACGGCTTTTTCGCTTGCGTTATTGAAGACATACTCTTCCTTTGCTTTTTCATACGCAATAGCCTGCAGAGTTTTATCGTTGTAGTCTTCTGCGGTGATTGGCGTTGTGCTTTCCATGTAATTCTGCAAAGCTTTTGCCATGTCGTTCGTTACGAAGTGGGAAACAGTTTTCGTTAAATCTGGAGCAAACAAAGTCTGGAACGCATACATTTCACAATACGTCTTTTCATAGTCTACAATGTAAGCCATGAATTCCAGATTCTGCGTTCTGTCAAAATGGCGGTCACTCATCGAACTGTTGTAAGTCGGATAAGACTGACCAAACAGTGCTTCAACATGATGTTCTCCATCAGCCAAACGAACACGAACGAAGCGATAGTAGCTCCTGTATCCGTTGGCGTTCACGACATAACCATCCAGCGATAAGTAAGTGGAAAAGTAAGCGGGGTTGCGGAGATATTCAAAGAATGTTTTTTCATCAATTGTGTTTACGTGCATAATGCTTTCACCTCTTTTTGTTTAATGGATAATTTCGTGTTTCTGTACATCGGCATCAATTTTCAGAATGTCGCTGTATGCATCGTAGTCACGGTCTTCATTTTTTACAATTTCATTTGGAGCGAACCCTTGCTGTTCAATTTTAATGCGCCAAATTCCGTTGTCGCCATACGAAACAAACGCAACCGTACCATCAAAGAAGTGAAGGCGTACACCTTTACAATCGTAACAGTCGATTTCGTCGTCTTCGTATTCTGTGTTTTCGATTTCGACGAGGTCGTCGCTGAGTCCGTAAACACAGATGCAGTTTTCCGGGTCGATAACAGGCTTAAACTCGCTGATGTCAGGCTTCATTCCGTTTGTCGGCAAGTTGTTTTTTGCGTTGTTGAAGGTTTCATCAACAGCATCGAGCTGGTCTTTCGTTACTGCTCTTTTTCGCAATTCAAAGTTTTTGCTCGTCATCGGCTCAAAATGAACCTCAGAAGAGTTCCAAAGCACGCGAGGAGATTCATCCCCATCCTTACGAACACCGTCAACGATTTCAACGAGCGGCTCTTCGGATTCGATACCATCTTCGCCACCGTAGAGGTAGCCTCTTACAGTATCATCCGTTGCATTTTTTAGCTCGATTCGAAACCAAGAACAAGGACGGTCTGTCTTAGAATTATATGTATTAACGTCAATGCCGGGATACGAATCTTTTGCTCCGTCATACGCGGGAAGTTCAGCAATTGCGCTATCGTCTCCTAGAGAGGTTGATACAGCCACTTTGGATGGAGCATTGTGATAAGGCCAGAACTGCTTAACGATTTCATCAAACGGAATAGGAACTTTTACTTCTTTACCGTTTTCATAACCAATTAGATTAAATTCCATATAGCGTTTCTCCTTGTATTTTGTTTGCTCATGAAAGTTGGTCGTTGAGACTGAACGGAACGAAATCCGTATATTGATTGACGACAGAAATGCCTTTGCTGAGGCTGATTACTGAGCGGGAGATGGTGAGATTCACTTTGCCTTCACCTCGGCCTCGTACGCTTCCACAGCGGCGTAATACTCGCTCAGCTTGATTTCTGTGGCGTAGTCAGGAATCGTGCCCTTGTCAGAGTAGAATTCGGAACAATAGTAACCATAGACATTGCCGTTTCCATCATCCCAGAGACTTGTGCGCAGATGCCCAACACCCGGAAAATCCATCCACCAAAAACGAGAGGCTTCGTATTTTTTGAGGTCAACTTTGGAAATAACCTCCTCGTGCCAGCACTGATTTTCGGTGGATTTTGCTTTGAACATGGAAAAGCCACTGCTGTTCTTGTTTTTAAGAAGCTGGCTGCGGAACTTTTCTTCTGTTTCAGGAGAAAGTTCGACTTCCAAACGCTTGCCAAGCATGATGCTATTGTTTCCTTCGCCGGGAAAATGAGCGTTAAGGAAAGCAGAAGCGAGTTCTGCAAACCGCTTTTTCTCAGCCTTCTGGATGAAATGGTTAGCATACAGCTCCGAGTCAGGGTTTACGGTAAATGCAATTTCCTTCATAGTTTTTACTCCTCAATACCTAAAATCCGACGCTCCTCAGGAGAAAGCTTTTTCAGGATTTTTTGCCGTTTTTCCTCTTCGCTCTCTT
>OIDL01000276.1_pt1 | contig 25720 bp, 19 predicted proteins | sample 1581611 | NCBI WGS metagenome assembly OIDL01 (sample SAMEA3882516, study PRJEB24775) | human gut metagenome | biome: human-associated habitat; feature: intestine environment; material: feces | place: Netherlands | collected 2009/2010 | reverse complement strand
TGAATATCTGTATCGTGTTCGCCCAGCTTGAACGGGAAACGATACAGAAGCGGGTAACGGACGCTTACTACTCCCGCAGTCAGCGGGGCTTTAAGATGGGCGGGAAAGCCCCTTACGGCTTCCATACGGAGCCTATCAAGATGGACGGTATCAACACAAAGAAGCTGGTGGTAAACCCGGAGGAAGCGGCCAATATCCGGCTGATGTTTGAGATGTACGCCCAGCCCACAACTTCCTACGGGGACATTACCCGGTACTTTGCCGAACAGGGGATTTTGTTCCATGGCAAAGAGCTGATACGCCCCACGCTGGCGCAGATGTTACGCAATCCTGTCTATGTGCAGGCAGACCTTGATGTGTACGAATTTTTCAAAAGTCAAGGTACAGTCATTGTCAATGACGTTGCCGATTTTACGGGCATGAACGGCTGCTATCTGTATCAAGGGCGAGATGTAAAGGCCAGCAAGAAAAACGACTTAAAAGACCAAATGCTGGTACTGGCTCCCCATGAGGGTATCGTCCCCTCCGACACCTGGCTGACCTGCCGCAAGAAGCTGATGAACAACATGAAAATCCAGTCTGCCCGGAAAGCCACCCACACATGGCTGGCAGGAAAAATCAAGTGCGGGAATTGCGGGTATGCTCTTATGAGTATCTACAATCCCTCCGGCAAACAGTATCTCCGCTGCACGAAACGGCTGGACAATAAAAGCTGTCCTGGCTGTGGGAAAATCATCACTTCGGAACTGGAAGCGGTTGTTTATCAGCAGATGGTAAAGAAGCTGGCAAGCTACAAGACGCTGACAGGAAAAAAGAAAGCGGCAAAGGCAAACCCGAAAATCACCGCCCTGCAAGTGGAACTTGCCCATGTAGACAGCGAGATTGAAAAGCTGGTGGACAGTCTGACGGGGGCAAACAATGTCCTGTTCTCCTATGTGAATGTGAAGATAGCGGAACTGGACGGGCGCAAGCAGGAACTTCTGGCAAGGATAGCGGAGTTGACTGTGGAGGCCATCAGCCCGGAACAGGTCAGCCAGATTTCCGGCTACCTCGATACCTGGGAGAATGTATCTTTTGATGACAAGCGGCGTGTGGTGGATTTGATGATCACCACCATAGCCGCCACAAGCGACAGCTTGAACATCACATGGAAAATCTGACTGGCGGCACCCCTCCCGTCAGATACCTACCCTGTGTAGTCCCTTGTAAACTGTACTTTCCATTTGCACCAACCTTTTACAAAATTGATTTCAGTGAAGTTCCGGTCCTTATCGGAGCATTTACCATGGGACCTGTAGCCGGCGCTTTGATCGAACTGGTCAAAATCCTGTTGAACCTCCTGATCAGAGGTACATCAACAGCTGGTGTTGGAGACCTCGGAAACTTCCTGATCGGATGTGCAATGTGTATTCCGGCTTCCCTGATTTATCAGAAGTTACATTCTCGCAAGGGTGCGATCATCGGTATGGTAACAGGAACTGTTTTTATGACAATTGTCGGATGTTTTATCAATGCATACCTTCTGCTTCCGGCATACGCTGCTGCATTCCATATGCCGATCGACGCACTGGTTGCCATGGGAACCGCAGTCAACAGTCATATCAACAGTCTTCTGACTTTTGTTTTACTTTCTGTTGCACCTTTCAATCTGCTGAAAGGTTTCCTGGTATCATTGATCGTATTCCTGATCTACAAAAAGATCAGCCCGATTTTACAAATGGGACGCGAATAGATTATAATTTTACAAAGCAGCAAAAGGGGTTCGTTATGAACCTCTTTTTTTATGAAACCCAAAAACAGAGAGAAGTCTGCCCACGCCGGCATTCTTCTCTCTGTTGAATTTCTTTTGATTATATTATAAAGTATCGTTTCTTCTTACATATCCTGGTTTTTCCGGATCTGCAATCAGTTCCTTTGCATGGACAATCCTTGCACTCTTGTCCACTACCTGCGCTTCAATCCGTGCATCCTCTCCAATTACAACTCCCGGAAGGATAACACTGTCTTTGACAACTGCACCTTTCTTAATTACGCATCCACGTCCGATTACCGAATTCTCAACAGTACCCTCGATCAGACATCCATTGGAAATTACCGATCTCTTGACACTTGCTCCTTCATAATACTTTGTTGGGCATGAATCATTTGTTCTTGTGTAAATCGGCCAGTTCTTATCAAACAAAGTCACTGCATTCTTCATATCGATCAGTGATAAGTTTGCATTATAGTAGCTCGTAAAATCTGTGATAGATGCAAAGAATCCTCGATGTGACACTCCACGTACATCCAGTTCACTGCATGCCATATTCACAATATCATTAAGTGTGAACATGGAAGAAATTTTTCTTCCCTTTTTAACCAGTTCCATAAACAGATCTTTGCGCATTACATAAGTGTCCATGAAAATATTACGGTTTTTCGCGTTACCATGGTTCGGTTCCAATGAAAGGACACCCTTCTGCTTGTTCAGATTAAGTGTTGAACAGTTCAGATAGTATTCTTTTGCATTATCCACACTGTGATATAACAGGGTTATATCTGCACCGGATTCAATATGTGTCTTAAGTAATTCATCATAATTCTGTGTATAAATCATATAACTTGGTGCAATAACTACATATGGATATTTTACAGCTTCAATACACTCCATATTTTCTTCATATGCCGCCAGGTCATTATTGTATACACTCCATTCTGCATTTGCAAAATCAGAATAAAGAATATGAAGACGGCCACTCTTTGAGTTGATATTGTAATGACGGCCTGTTCCAAGATGTTCTGTAAGAGAACGCGGTTTTCTTCTTACATAAACCTGAATATGTTCGATTTCACTGTTGCTCATATTAGAGATTGGGAAATCGATAACTCTGTATCTTCCAAGGAATGAAACAGCACCAACCGGACGGTAATTCTGCATCTCTCCTACCCGGATATTGTTGCCGGCAAAACTTACGATTCCAAATGCCTGTGCCATATTACTCATCCCCCTTAACACGTTTTGATACTAATTCAATATGTTCACTGTCTGCTGATCCGACAACTGCATTTTTGCCAATCTTTACGCCATCAGCCACAAGCGCTCTTGTTACAACTGCACCTTCTTCTACTTCAACGCCCGGCATCAGTACACTGTCAATAATCTGTGCACCTTCGCCGACTCTTGCACCTGTAAACAATACAGAATTTTTGACTTTTCCATTGATCACACATCCCTGGTTGATAAATGCTCTTTCAATCTCTGCTGTCGGGCCAACATACTGAGGAAGCACAGTTGTATCCTCTGTGTAAATCTTCCATGAATCATCATTCAGATCAAGTTCATTTTTACTATTGATCAGATCCATATTTGCTTCCCACAGGGAATCAATTGTTCCAACATCTTTCCAATATCCTTTGAACTTGTATGCATAGAGCTTTCTTCCATCATTCAGCATAGTCGGAATGATATCTTTTCCGAAATCATGATTGGAATCCTGATTTTTCATATCTGCAAGGAGCATCTTTCTTAAAAGCTTCCAGTTGAATATGTAAATACCCATGGATGCCAGATTGCTCTTTGGATTCTCCGGTTTCTCTTCAAACTCTACAATTCTTCCCTCATCGTCCGTATTCATAATACCGAAACGGCTTGCTTCCTTCATCGGAACCTCGATGACCGCGATTGTTGCATCTGCTCCAGTCTCTTTATGATAATCAAGCATATTATCATAATTCATCTTATAAATATGGTCACCGGAAAGAATCAGTACATATTCTGGTGCAAACATGTCCACAAAATCAATGTTCTGTGAAATTGCATCTGCTGTTCCTCTGTATACATCCAGATCCGCATCCGCTTTTTCACGCGGTGGAAGTACATAGACTCCGCTGTTCTGGGCATCTAACCCCCATCTGCGGCCTGCCGCTACATAACTGTTAAGTAAAATAGACTCATACTGTGTCAGGACTCCTACATTATCAATTCCGCTGTTGGCACAGTTGCTAAGTGGAAAATCAATGATTCTGTATTTCCCACCATATGAAACCGCAGGTTTGGCTACTTTATTTGTAAGCTCGTGAAGACGACTTCCTCGTCCGCCCGCCAAGATCATAGCAAGCATATTATTCTGCTTCATAAGTGAATCCTCTCTTTCCTATTTGTCCTGTCTTATATTATACAATTTTTCTGTTAAATTTTCCACTTTTTTGTGCAAAAAATACATAAAATTTATATTTTTATTATTATGATGTGTTCGAGGATTATGGGAATTGCGTAGCAATAGAACAATCCGGTTACATCAGTGAGCAGCAAAATTTACTTTCGACACTCACATCATCATTATTGTATTATATATGCTTTAAAATCCGAATTTATGTCTATTTTCTTTCCAGATTTTCCCCATTGCATATTCATATGTCTTATCAAAGACAAAAAGTATAAATTGTCCGAATACAACAGACATAAGCATTATTCCTTTTACGGTCTTTTTTTCAGATAACATACTCCAGAAATATATTAAACCCGGAATATAAAGTACATTAAATACCAGATATTTCATGAGCCAGAAAAAGTTACGGCTTCTGATCCATCCGGAAGCTCTTCCAGAAAAATGCCATATTGTTTCTATAATTAGAATATAAAATCCCATAAATGCATAGGAAACCACATATAATTTATTCGGAGACAGAAGGATTGCCAGCAAAATTCCAGCCAGTAAAAAGCCTGCCCCGCTTTTCAATCCAAATTCCTGAATCACAATCCCGACAAAGAAGGACGCCGCCGCCAGTAAAAAAAGAGTATTCGTTTCGATCACACTGCCAAGCGCAATCCCCACTTCTGTCAGTGCAAGCATAACGCCTGCAAATGCAATCTTTTTTGTATTTAGATGCATGGACACAGATCTCCTCCCATACATTCACATAATGAATCTGCGATCCACAGATCACAGCACATATTTCCAGTTCCACACGGAGAGGAATTACGATTGCCATATCCCTGACCAAACGGATTACTATTATATCTCTGTGCTCCCCAGTTCAGCTGGTTCATCAGCTCTCTGTACTGCGGGTTATTCGGGTCCATATTCACTGCCTGCGCAGCATAATCCCTTGCCAGCACATTGTTGCCTACGCCGGCGTTGGCCATGGAACTTGCATAATACCATTGTGCAGTCCGGTCATTCATACGGTTCAACACATTGATCGCGTCCTGATATCTACGGTTATTGATAAAATTGAATGCCGCCTGCATCTCCGGATTCATATTATTGTACTGCTGATATCTGCCATTGCCATAAGATTGATTCCCATAGGAATTATTACCATAAGAATAGTTCCCTGAACCCGCGCCGTATCCGTAATTATATCCTCCATTCGCCCGCTCTTTCATAATTTCATCATAAGCTTCCTGTACTTCTTTGAACTTTTCTTCAGCAAGATCCCGAAGCGGATTATCCACATTGGCATCCGGATGATATTTCCGGCTCAGTTCTCTGTACGCCTTTTTTATCTCCTCTTCCGACGCATTTGGTGATACGCCAAGCACCTCATAAGGATTCTTTGTCATCTTCCTTTTCCTCGCTTTTCTTTTCTTGTATCTTTCTGTAATGTTTCCATACGCCATCATACAGGATATTCCGCAGGATATCCACGTCCAGTACACATGGCAGAATTTCAAAATTTCTTGCGCATTCGCCGATCATCATGCACAGAATGTCTCTGCATCTTTCTTCATATCCGGCTTCTTCATGCATCTTTTTTAATGGATTATAAGTTCCTTTTTCCAGGTCCTTATCCAGATCTTCGTAAGCATCCATAATGTAAATATATTTGCCCAGATAGAAACCGATCCCTCGAAGCTGCTGTTCCCAGCAGTCTTCTTTATATACCATCATCTCTTCCATCAGCCGGCCAAAACAGCCTGCCGGATAGTCAACTTCCTGTATACCCTGACTTTCATATTCCGAAAGCTTTGCCATTTCTTCTCTGATCACACGACTCTGCCTTGGATATTTCCAAATTGCTTTTTCTACTTTTCGCTTCAAAGCCATACTCCCGAGAAGCCCTGCTACTTTCTTCTCATCCTTCCAATCATCTTCCAGATGATAATACGCCATGATCAGATTCATATCGGCCGCATACTCTGTGATCTCATTTTCCAGCATTGGCTGTGGCTTTAACGGATGCATCTTACAGCGATGGCTTTCTGCCTTTGTTTCACTTTCATATAAAGAAGTAAGTAAAATGATCACAAATGTCATATCATAGGCAAGCGTAAGCTGACCTGCGCTGCCATACTGTCTCTTCAGTGACTGACAAAGGCCACAGTAATACGCTTTATATTTATGATAATCTTTTACTTTTAATTCCGGCTCATTCGCCGTCACATATCCGAACATGTATTACTGAATTCCTCTCATTGTAAGCTGGATCCGCTTCTTCTGTAAATCAACGCTCATCACCTTTACATCTACAACATCTCCTACGCTGACTGCTTCCAGTGGATGCTTGATAAAACGATCCGTGATCTGGGAAATGTGCACCAATCCGTCCTGATGCACTCCAATATCGACAAATACACCAAAGTCAATGACATTTCGCACGGTTCCTTTCAGAATCATTCCTTCCTTCAGATCCTTCATATCAAGGACATCCGTCCTGAGAATTGGTTTCGGCATCTCATCTCGTGGATCACGCGCCGGTTTTTCCAGCTCTTTGACAATATCCCGAAGGGTGATCTCTCCTATTCCAAGTTCTTCAGCGAGCTTTTTGTAATCTTTGATGGTAAGAGACAGACCTGCAAGTTTGCCGCCTGCAATATCTTCCGGCTTGAAGCCCTGCTTTTCAAGAAGCTTTCCTGCCGCCTCGTAAGACTCCGGATGTACACTGGTTCCGTCAAGTGGATTGGTTCCGCCCTGGATCCTCATAAACCCGGCACACTGCTCAAATGCTTTTGGTCCAAGTTTTGGTACTTTGAGAAGTTCTTTTCTATTCTCAAATTTTCCATTTTCTTCCCTGTAGGCAACAATATTTTTCGCAAGGGTTCCGGAAATACCGGAAATATAAGAAAGCAGCGGAGCCGATGCAGTATTTAGGTCCACACCGACTTTATTTACACAGTCTTCTACCACACCGCCAAGTGCTTCTCCTAATTTTTTCTGGTTCATATCATGCTGATACTGCCCGACACCGATCGACTGCGGATCGATCTTTACCAGTTCGGCAAGCGGATCCTGAAGACGTCTTGCGATGGATGTCGCGCTTCTCTGCCCGACATCGAATTTTGGGAATTCTTCTGTAGCAAGTTTACTTGCTGAGTACACAGATGCTCCCGCTTCATTTACGATCACATACTGCACTTTTTCCGGAATCTCTTTTAACAGTTCTACAATAAACTGTTCTGATTCTCTGGATGCTGTTCCATTTCCCAGGGAAATCAAAGAGATGTGATACTTTGGAATAATCTTTTTCAGCAGATCTTTTGCTGCCTGGATCTTCTTCGGAGTCGTAGGCGCTGTCGGATAAATTACAGTCGTGCCGATTACTTTTCCGGTCGGATCTACCACAGCAAGCTTGCATCCGGTACGGAATGCAGGATCCCATCCAAGCACAACCTGTCCGACGATCGGCGGCTGCATCAGAAGCTGCTCCAGATTCTTTCCAAACACAAGGATTGCGCCATCTTCTGCTTTTTCCGTCAGTTCGTTTCTCAGTTCACGCTCGATCGCCGGTGCGATCAGCCTCTGATAGCTGTCGGCCACAACCTCTTTCAAAACCGGTGTTGTGTATGGATTATCCCTGCGGATCACTTTCTTTTCCAGATAACGGAGAATTTCCTCTTCCGGTGCTTCAATCTTAACACTCAGGAATTTTTCTTTTTCTCCACGGTTGAGTGCCAGCACACGGTGTCCGGCTACTTTGCTGACCGCTTCTGTAAAATCATAATACATCTCGTATACAGATTCTGCTTTTTCGTCTTTTGCAGCAGAAACCAGCGTACCCTTTTTGAACGTCAGATCGCGGATCCTCTTTCTGTAATCTGCCTCATCTGAAATATTTTCTGCAAGAATATCTTTCGCACCGTCAATCGCTTCCTGCACATTTTTCACGCCCTTTTCTTCAGAAACATATTTTTCTGCCTCTTTTTCCAGGGGCTCCTTACTATTCTGAAGAGAGATCAGAACCGCCAGTGGCTCCAGACCTTTTTCTTTTGCAATTGTCGCACGGGTCCGGCGTTTTGGTCTATACGGACGATAAAGATCGTCCACCAGAACCTGCGTCTCTGCTGCCACGATCTGTGCTTTCAGCTCAGGTGTTAACTTGCCCTGTTCTTCAATACTTGCAAGAACCTGTTCTTTTTTCTCTTCCAGGTTCCGCAGATAGGTCAGTCGTTCATATAATTTACGAAGCTGTTCATCATCCAGTGTACCGTGTGCTTCTTTTCTGTAACGCGCAATAAACGGAATGGTATTTCCTTCATCGATCAGCTTTACAGCCGCATCTACCTGCCACTTTTTTACGCCCAGTTCTTCTGTTATTTTCTGGTTAATATCCATTGATATCCAATCCTCTCTTTTTGTTCGCTATGGATTTAATGATACCATGTCATCTCTTATTTTTCAATTCCCGTTAAAATTACAGAGTTCGCTCGGTTTTCTTGTCTTTTTCTATTAAATATGCTATACTACAGCTAATCTGACTGAAAAATTTTAAGAAAGGATTAACCAAATGTCAAGCGATATTGAAAAAGAGCCACTGTCCAGACAACAGAAAAAATCAAAAGAAACCAAAGCACGTATCTTTCATGCAGCCAAGACAATTCTGCAGAAGCAGGGATACGATCAGCTTTCCATAAAAAATATCTGTGATGAAGCAGGTGTCTCCAACGGCAGCTTCTATCATCATTTTAAAACCAAAGATGATCTTTTATCTTATTATATTGAAGAACAGCCAAGCATCAATCCGGATCTTCTGGATACGCCGGAAGATGCAGATGAGGCAAAGATCGGTATCATCCACGTTTATCTGAATTACGCACAGTACTGCCGGGAACTCGGAGTAGAATTCATGTCCAACTACTACACACCGCGCAACCAGGCACTGAACCCAACGATCCGTACCGAGCGACCGTACCCGATCCTTACCGTAGAGAATTATCTTCGCAAAGCGATTGATGCCGGCATCATTGCGCCAAAGATTTCCCTGGATGAAATCTGCACTGATATCCGTATGCTGGTTATCGGAAATGTATTTGAATGGTGTCTGCATAACGGAGAGACTGATTTTGAAGGTAATATCCGCCGTTCGATCGGGCATTATCTGGATGGCATTTTCTGATTTCACAGATATACCACAGCGTAAAATGAATTTTTCATATTCCTTCGCTGATTTTTTACAGCACATATTTTCAAAAAAGGTGTCATGGATTTTTATGTCCATGGCACCTTTTCGGCTTATCTGTTGTTATATAAACTTGTACATCGTTGTTGTTTCGTAAGTTTCGCCCTTCTCGCATACCGGCCCGGCAAAATTCTCTTTATGGATTGCATCCGGGAAGAACTGTGTCTCGAAGCAGGCTGCCTGGCGTTTGTGGTAATGCGCCCCGCCTTTTCCTTTGGCATCAACAATAAAGTTGCCTGTATAAAGCTGCATTCCCGGAAGGTCTGTATAAACTTCCATAGTGATTCCGCTCTCTTCCGAGGACATCTCTGCCACTTTCGCAAATTCTCCTTTATTGTTCAGAACCCAGTTATGATCATATCCTTTCCCGAAATTCAGTGCTTCATAATCTGTCTCGATTTCTTTGCCAATTGCTTTCTTTGTGCGGAAATCCATCGGTGTTCCTTCTACCGGTGTGATCTCGCCTGTCGGAATAGACTCGGCATCGGCTCTGGTAAATGCATCTGCATCAATCCATACTTCCTGATCCAGTACATCTCCTGATGCATGTCCATCCATATTAAAATAGCTGTGATTTGTCATATTGATCAGAGTATCTGCATCCGGAACTGCATGGTAAGCGATCTTCACTGCATTGTCTTCTGTCAGAGTATATGTTACCTCAATATGTACAGCTCCCGGATATCCCTGATCACCATCCGGGCTGTCCAGTTCAAATGTAATATGATCATCTGCGGTTTCTTTTACCTTCCACATTCTCTGGTTATAAAAATCCATTCCGCTGTGGAGATTATTGCCATTATCATTCTTTTCAAGCTGATAGGTCACTCCGTTCAGTTCAAAGGATGCTCCTCCGATACGGTTTGCACTTCTCCCGACAATTGCACCGAAGAACAGATCTCCTTCTTCATATCCTGCTGCCTCATCATATCCAAGCACAACATCACACGGCTTGCCTTCTTTGTCCGGTACGATCACCTGTACCAGCGTTGCACCGTAATCGGATACTGCAATCTCCATTCCGTTTTTATTTGTGAGCGTATATAATTTTGTCTCGTCACCTTTAACTGTTGCACCAAAATCTGTTACTTTCATTTTTCCTCTTCCGCCCTTTCTGTTAATTGTGCCTGTAAAACAGACATCTCTTTTACAGGTGTTATTGTAACATAATTTTTTTATTTTTTGCACCCTTTATCGTTGTTCTGCCATTTTGTACATATTGCTGATATTTTTTATCATTTTGTGACAAAATTAACTTATTTGTCTATTTATTAACTTTGCTTGCAAGATTGTACTAAAATGCATACAATATCATTATAAGTGTGTCCATAGAGTTAATCTATAGTATTCAGATGTTTTCCCTATGATTTTCTTCATCTGTCCTGTAGATTAGCAAAAAAAGTTAAAGGAGAAAAAAGCTATGAGTAGACTTGAAATCACTGCACCAGACAAAGCCCAGCTGGTTATCGAAGGGCTCTACAAAGATCTGGAGCGAAGAATCGAATCCAGTCCTCCGGGACTATGTCCTGTTGACATGACTCGTGCTTTCCTGGAGATGTGTCATACACATACCTGTGGAAAATGTGTGCCGTGCCGTGTTGGTCTGTGGCAGCTGAAAAACCTGCTGACCGACGTTATGAACGGAGACGCAACTATGGAAACATTAGACCTGATGGAAGAACTCTCTGTATCAATCATGGAAGGAGCTGACTGTGCGATCGGGTATGAAGCAGCTCACATGGTTTACAAGAGTCTGATGGGATGTCGGGAAGACTATGAAGAACATGTGCGCCAGGGAAGATGTACCTGCCAGTACACACAGCCTGTTCCTTGTGTATCTTTGTGCCCGGCACATGTAGATATTCCGGGATATATCGCTCTTGTCGGAGAAGGACGTTACGCAGATGCGATCCGCCTGATCCGTAAGGACAATCCATTCCCGACCACCTGTGGTTTTATCTGCGAACATCCTTGTGAGGCACGCTGCCGTCGTAACATCGTAGACGATGCAGTCAATATCCGCGGTCTTAAGAGAATGGCTGCTGATTATGCCGGAAAAGTTCCACCGCCGCCATGTGCTCCATCTACCGGAAAGCGCATTGCCGTTGTTGGTGGTGGCCCTGGTGGATTAAGTGCAGCTTACTATCTGCAGCTGATGGGACACCAGACAACCGTATTTGAGATGCTGCCGGAACTTGGCGGTATGCTCCGCTATGGTATCCCGAACTACCGTCTGCCGAAAGACCGTCTGAACGATGATATCAATGCCATCCTTGAGACCGGTGTCAAAGTTGAATTTGGCAAACGGATTGGAAAAGATATGACAATCCAGAGTCTGCGTGAAGAATACGACGCAGTTCTTATTACAATCGGTGCAAGTACCGATAAAAAACTTGGTATCGAAGGCGAACACTCAGAAGGGGTCCTTTCTGCTGTTCAATTCCTTCGTGATGTAGGAAAGAACCAGAACCCGGATCTTACCGGACAGGAAGTAGCCGTTATCGGTGGCGGTAACGTATCTATGGATGCTGTCCGTACCGCAAAACGTCTGGGTGCTAAAAAAGTCAGCATCGTTTACCGCCGCCGCGTGGCAGATATGACTGCCCTTCCGGCAGAGATTGAAGGTGCTGTTGCAGAAGGAATCGAAGTACAGACTCTGATGGCTCCTTCCCGCATCGAAACAGATGAAAACGGTCACGTAAAAGGAATCTACGTTACACCACAGATGATTAGTAAGATCAAAGACGGTCGTGCAAGTGTACGTCCGACAGGTGCTCCTGACGTATTCATTCCATGCCAGACACTGATCGTTGCGATCGGACAGGATATTGAATACCAGCACTTTGAAGAAGCCGGTGTTCCTGTACAGAGAGGTAAGATCTTAACCGAAAAATACGGCGGATTCGATAACATTCCGGGTGTATTTGCCGGCGGAGACTGTGCTTCCGGTCCTGCATCCGTAATCAAAGCTATTGCTGCTGCAAAAGTAGTAGCTGCTAACATAGACGAATACCTGGGATATCACCACATTATCAGCTGTGACGTTGAGATTCCTGAAGCGCGTCTTGATGACCGCCCGCCGTGCGGAAGAGTAAACATGACCGAGCGTGAAGCCTGCGAACGTGTCTGTGACTTTAACGGTGTAGAAAACTGCATGTCCGAGGCAGAAGCGAAACAGGAAGCCAGCAGATGTCTGCGTTGCGACCACTTCGGCTACGGCATTTTCAAAGGAGGTCGTGAAACATTATGGTAAATCTTACAATTGATAATATAAACGTATCTGTCCCGGAAGGTACTACTATCATGGATGCTGCCAAAATGGCGGATATCCCGATTCCAAAGCTCTGCTATCTGAAAGATATCAACGAGATCGCAGCCTGTCGTGTCTGTGTTGTTGAACTCGAGGGAATGGAACGGCTGGTAACTTCCTGCAACAACGTAGTAAAAGAAGGTATGGTAATCCATACAAACAGCCCAAAGGTTCGTACAGCCAGAAGACAGACTGTACAGCTTATCCTTTCCCAGCACGACTGCAAATGTGCTACCTGTGTCAGAAGCGGTAACTGTACTCTGCAGAGTCTTGCAAATGACCTGAACATCATCGAAATACCATTTAAGCAGCGTCTGGAAGAATTCCCTTGGGATAAAGAATTTCCGCTGATCAGAGACTCACAGAAATGCATCAAATGTATGCGCTGTATCCAGGTCTGTGACAAGATCCAGGATTTACATATCTGGGATGTGACAAGTACTGGTTCCCGTACTACCATTAATGTAACCGGCAACCATAAGATCTCCGAGGTTTCCTGTTCTCTGTGCGGTCAGTGTATTACTCACTGCCCGGTCGGCGCTCTGCGCGAACGTGATGATACAGAGAAAGTATGGGATGCAATCGCTGATGACAAAAAAGTCGTTGTTGCACAGGTTGCTCCTGCTGTACGTGCTGCATGGGGTGAAGCTCTTGGTCTTTCCCGTGAAGAAGCAACTGTCGGCAAGATCATGGATGCTCTGAAGAAAATGGGTATTGACTATGTATTCGATACCTCCTTCACAGCAGACCTTACTATTATGGAAGAAGGAAATGAATTCCTGCAGAGATTTACAAAAGGCGAATTAAATCTTCGTCCGATGTTTACCTCCTGCTGCCCTGGATGGGTACGCTTCCTTAAATCACAGTACCCACATCTGGTGCCACAGCTTTCAACAGCCAAATCACCACAGCAGATGTTCGGTTCTGTTATGAAGAGCTATTTTGCAGAATCCATCGGTGTGAAACCGGAAAATATGTTTACTGTATCTATCATGCCATGTGTTGCCAAAAAAGGCGAAAGTAACATGGAACTGTTCTATGGTGAATATGCCGGACACGAGACAGACGTTGTACTTACAACTCGTGAATTGACACGCATGATCCGTTCTGCACATATTGATCCTGCTTCTTTGGTTGATCGTGAATGCGATCCTCTGATGAAAGAATGGACCGGTGCCGGTGTTATCTTCGGAACAACAGGTGGTGTTATGGAAGCAGCACTTCGTTCTGCTCACTACCTTGTAACCGGACGTAACCCTGATCCGGATGCATTCAAGATTGTCCGCAATCCTGGTGGACAGCCAGGTGTTGTAGAAGCTGAGATCCAGCTTGGAGATGCTACTGTTCGTGCTGCTGTTGTCAGCGGACTCGGAAACACACGTAAACTGATCGAAGCAATCGAACATGGTGAAGTACATTATGATTTTGTAGAAGTCATGGCCTGCCCTGGCGGATGCGTCGGCGGTGGCGGTCAGCCAATCCATGACGGAGAAGAACTTGCACGGACACGTGGTGAAAATCTTTATTTCCTTGATAAGAATGCACCACTTCGCTTCTCACATGAGAACCCGGATGTACTCCGTCTGTACCGTGATTTCTTTGAGAAACCGCTTTCTCACAAGTCACATATGTTGCTTCACACGGATCATAACGCATGGGAGATGCCTAGATAAATCAAATTTTGCCCTCTAAAAGATTGTAACGAATATATAAATAATTTATAGAAGCCACGTATTCTATAAACTAAGATATAGAAATTGAGCCCTTCTATATCTCTAAAATCCAGAAATGGGAAATGACCTGCCATGTCATTTCCCATTTCTGGATTCAACAAACTAGTATATTCTTTTTATACCTTCTAAGCTCTGTCAGATTCTTCTGTCATCTTCTTATAATACAGAATCAGATCTGCTGCCTGTTCATAGGACAACTCTGTAGTGCTGACCGAAAGATCATAATTCTTCGACATTCCCCATTCCTGTCCGGTATAATCCTTACGAAAAGCGCTTCTTTTCTCATCCACATCCTGGATCTTACGTTTCGCTTTCATTCTGCTTGTAATATGATCACGCTCTTTCACGCGTTCAATTCGTGTTTCCATGTCTGCATGGACAAATACACTAAAAGCTTCTTCTCGGTTTCTCATCAGATAACCTGCGCACCTTCCCATAATAATACATGGTCCTTCTTCCACAAGCTCTTCAATCAGCTTAAATGGATATGGCTTCTTCTTCGGTTCTGCAAAATTCATTGCGATTGAATAAAGAAGGCTGTCCACCGGCTGTTCATCCAGATACTCCTGCATTTCTTTCTCGTATCCGCGCATCTTTGCAATTTCAAACAGCTTCTCTTTATCGTAAAACGCATAACCGGTACGCTTTGCCAGCAATTCACCGATTTCATGTCCGCCGCTTCCATATTCCCGTCCGATACAGATAATTGTTTTCTCCATATTTTGCACACTCCTCTCTAATACAGGTGATAGAAAATCGATGCACCTACAACCGTCATCAATCCGGCCACTGCAATAGAAAGACTGCTCATTGCTCCTTCAATCTCTCCGATTTCCATTGCCTTTGCCGTTCCCATAGCATGGGAAGCTGTTCCGATTGCCAGTCCTTTTGCAATCGGATGCTCAATTTTGCAGAGCTTACAGATTCCCTCTGCAAACATATTTCCAATAATCCCGGTAATTACGATCGCAGCAACTGTAATCGTCACAATTCCACCAAGCTCTTCTGAGATTCCCATACCGATCGCTGTGGTAATTGATTTTGGAAGAAGCGTTACATAGAACTGCTTCTTCAGGTGGAACAACATAGAAAATACCCATACACCGGCAAGGCTGACAAATACACCTGTTGTAATTCCTGCAATGATCGCTTTCAGATTCTTCTTAAGAAGATTCATCTGCTGATAAAGCGGAATTGCAAGACAGACTGTAGACGGTGTCAGAAGGTAACTCAGTACATTCGCTCCCTTATCATAAGTATCATAATCAATTCCAGTCACTTTTAGCACGATAATTACAAAAACAATCGAAACAAGAAGTGGATTGAAGATACCAATTTTTAACTTTTTACGCAAAAAAATTCCTGCTTCATATCCAAAAAGACTGATCGCCATACAAAAAAAGGTCGATCCATGCAGCATATTACTCATCCTTCTTCTCCTCTTTCTTCAGTACAAACTGAGCGGTTCTTCCACTCACGCCCATAACCAGCACTGTTGTCACTACAATTGTAACCATGATCGGAACAAGAACCGGTTTTAAGTCTCCCCATGATACCATCAGACCTACTCCTGCAGGGATAAAAAGCATCGGCATGATTTCAATCAGAAATCCACCGGCCTCATCAACTGCTTTCAACGGAATTACTTTTGTCTGCAAACCTGCCAGCAAGATCAGCAAGCCATAAATACTTGCAGGAACCGGTAGTGGAAGGATTGCATGCAAAAGCTCTCCTGCAAAAGAAATCAATATGATAATCAAGAATTGTCTTATAAATTTCACAGTATTACCTCCATTTATTTTATGTTTATTTTTTAACACATGTACCAGAATAGCACTTTTAACACTCTGCCTCAATAAATTTTTGCATTTTTATTGTTTTTTTGACAATATCCTCTCATTCCGATGCTAGAATGAAACTAAATTTACAGAAGTGAAGGGATGACTTTATGTATCATTTTATAGCCAATCCTAACGCCCGCTCGGGTCAGGGACTTGCACTATGGGAAAAGATTAAATTAAAGCTGATAGCAGAACATATAGATTACCAGATCCATTTTACACATCACCGGCATCACGCAACGGAAATTGCCGCCGAGCTTACCGCCTCCGGGGATCCTGTTACGATCGTTGTACTTGGTGGTGATGGAAGTGTGGATGAAGTAATCTGTGGTCTGCAGAATTTAAGCCTGGTTACCCTCGGTTACATTCCGATCGGCTCTGGCAATGATTTTGGCCGGGGACTTGCCCTTCCATCCGATACCATGAAAGCTCTGGATCTGGTACTTCATTCTGAACAGACGCGCAAGATCAATCTTGGTGTATTGCACTATCATGACAAGGTTCACCGTTTTGCCGTCAGTTCCGGAATCGGATACGATGCAGCTATCTGCCATCAACTTTGTATTTCCAGGGTTAAAGTCTTTTTTAACCGGCTCGGTCTGGGCAAACTTGCCTATGCAGCCTGCTCACTCTACCGTCTGCGCCGCTGTCAGCCAGATGAGATGGAAATCCTTCTGGACGATACCAAAAGACTTCATTTTAAACGGGTTTTCTTTGCCTCTGCATTTAATCTTCCTTATGAAGGTGGTGGATGCAAATTCTGCCCGGATGCCAAACCGGATGATGATCTGCTGGACTTTATTGTGATTGCAAATGTTCCCAAAATTATTGCTCTGGCAATTCTGCCGACTGTGTTTTCCGGAAAGCATACTCGACTTCCAGGCGTACATATCTTCCGCTGTAAAAAAGCAGAAGTACACTCAAAAGTAGCACTTCCGGTACATTCTGACGGCGAACCGATTTATCTCCAGAAGGATGTTTCGTTCTCTCTCGAACCTGAGACACTGAAAATTATTACATAAAAGAAGGGGACTTTTCTATGCTGTTGTTTTGGATTCTTTTAACTGTTGTTGTATGTTTTTTCTTATATTTGTATATGATCATGCCGAATACTTCCCGCCGAAGCAAAATCCTCCCTTATCTCAAGCGGGATTATGCCCATCGCGGACTACATGATTCTTCCCGGCTGATTCCCGAGAATTCTATGCCGGCATTTCGTGAGGCAGTAAAACAAAATCTTGCCATCGAACTTGATATCCATCTCACCCGTGATGGAAAAGTAGTCGTATTCCATGACGAGTCTTTAAAGCGGATCTGCAATGCAGAAGGGACAGTTGAGGGTTCCACGTTTGATGCGCTACAGCACCTGCATCTTTCCGGAACTTCGGAGCATATGCCACTTTTTTCAGATGTCCTTCGCTATGTCAATGGGCGGGTTCCTCTTCTGATTGAACTGAAGCTTCCGGACAGCAATATGAAGCTCTGTCCTGCCGCATGGGATATTTTAAAGGATTATAAAGGACCTTATATGGTCCAGTCTTTCAACTCACTTGGAATCCGATGGTTTCACAAGCATGCGCCTCAGGTTCTTCGTGGACAGCTTTCTTCTGCCCTGACTCGCACGAATCCGGAAAATCCTTTTCTGGCGCGCTTTTGTGTACAGTTCCTGCTGACCAACCTGATTTGTCGTCCGGACTTTATTTCTTATAAACTTGCAGATACCGGCAATCCTTCCGTCTGGCTGAACCACTATCTGTACCGTATTCCGATGGCAGTCTGGACACTCCGCAATCAAAAAGCTTATAAAACTGCACGGAATAAATATGATATGTATATCTTTGAAGGTTTCTCCGTAAAATAGAGAATAGAAAAAAATATGAATGTTTTATGAAGTCTGTTGTCGAGAAAAATTTTTAATGTTATACTACCTCTAGTAACAAGGAAGAAACATCTTCACCCGAAGGAGCTGATTTTTATCATGAGTCATATTTTTAAAAAATTAAAGACACTGATGCATACATACAGCCATGCATGGGTATTACTATATGCTTTTATTTATTTTCCATGGTTTACTTATCTGGAACGCCATGTGACCGACAATTATTTTGTAATCCATTCGATATTCGATGACTACATCCCGTTTTGTGAATATTTCATCATTCCGTACCTGCTGTGGTTTGCTTATATTGCAGTCACACTGGGATATTTGTTCTTTAATGATAAACAGGGATTTTACAAAGCCTCCGCGATCATGTTCAGCGGTATGACCATTTTTCTGATCATCTGCACGGTATTTCCGAACGGATTGAACTTGAGACCGGAAGTATTTACGCGTGATAACTTCTGTATCGAGCTGGTTAAACGGATCTATCAGACGGATACACCTACGAATGTGCTTCCAAGTCTTCATGTATACAACTCTATTTGTTGTTACATCGCAATTTCCCATTGCGAGAAGCTTCAGCACTCCAGACTGATCCAGAAAGGATCTCTTGTTTTAAGCATTCTGATCATTCTGTCAACCATGTTCCTGAAGCAACATTCCGTAGTGGATGTAGTTGCTGCATGTGTGATGGCATATTTCATGTACTCACTAATTTATGCACAGGAAGGTGCAAAGTCACCACGGCTTGCACGTCAGGTGATTTAAACACTTATAATTATTTTGTTTGATCCAAAGAAAGGACATCGCATTTCGCAAAATCGAAAAGCAATGTCCTTCTTTTATTTCACCTTCCATGCGCTAAACGCCGATGGCATGGAATATTCCTTTTGTATTTCTTCCGGATGTGCAAAGATCATCTCTTCTTTGCAGTTCTTCTCCAGTTCATCCACGATCACCTCATACGCAGTCATATGCCATTCAATATGGCTGAAAATATGCTTCGCATTCCGCAGCTTTTTCACACGGATCGGTGCAAGCCCGATAGATTTACTGTAAGCGGTTACTTCGTCCATCGTAAGCTTTCCGTCCAGATTCGGGAACTCATACATACCTGCAAGCAGTCCCTTATCCGGTCGTTTCCGGATTGCCACATGATCACCATCCTTAAAAATCAAAACGGTTCTCTCCTCAATCCTGCGCGCTTTTGCCTTTTTCTTCACCGGCAGTTCATTCTGGATTCCCAGCCTTTTCGCTTCACAGATTCCCGTAAGAGGACAGATTTCACACTTTGCCTCCCCATTCGGCACACAGACAATCGCACCAAGTTCGATCAGCCCCTGGTTAAAATCCGATGCTGCATCTTCCGGGATCACCGGTTCAATCGCATTTTCTATCTTTGTCCTGACGGACGCTTTCATAATATCTTCATCGCTCGCCAGCAGTCTTGATACCACCCGGAGAACATTTCCGTCCACTGCCGGCTTTGGAATTCCATAGGCAAAAGAAGAAATTGCCCCTGCCGTATAATTTCCAATTCCTGGAAGCGCCTTGATCTCCTCATAATTTTCCGGAAATTTTCCTGCGTATTCTTCCTCGATCTTCTGCGCTGCTTTTTGCATATTGCGTACCCGGTTATAATATCCAAGCCCTTCCCAGAGCTTTAAAAGCTTATCCTCCGGTGCCTCGGCTAGATCTTTTACCGTTGGAAGCTCTGTCATGAAACGCTCAAAAAATGGCTTTACTGCTTCCACTCTCGTCTGCTGTAGCATAATTTCAGACACCCATACCCGATAGGCATTTACATGATGTCTCCATGGCAGATCCCGTTTCCGCTCTCTGTACCATTCCACAAGCAGCTCCGGTGCTTCATAGAGCTGTGGATTGGTAAGTACTACCGGAACTTCGTCCGCAATTGCAATGGAATCCTCCGTTACAAAACAGTCCTTTGCGATCACCTGAACCCCGGTTTCCGCTGCTTCTGCAAGAATATCTGCAAATTCCTTGTGAGTCCGTCTGTTTGGTGTAAAATAACGTACTCCTTTCATCTGGACCACAAAGAATACATAAGCCTCGTACCCCTCCTGCACCGCTTCTTCCAGCTCTTTTAAATGCTTCACTGCCCGCTCGCTCGGTGCATCCGGAAACTTTACCACGCCTTCTTCTTCCAGCGTAACCCCTTTCACTTCTATAAACGCTTTTTTCTCTTCATATTCCACATACAGGTCAAACCTGGAATTCTTATAGGTAACTTCCGGTCTGACGATCTTCACGTCCTTGAACCATCTCCCGGCTTCAATCCATTCCTGCACCACTTTGTTTGTCACCTGGGAATCCATATTGATCAGCCGGTCAGCCTTCCTGACACTGATCAGGTCCCAGCCAGTCTTACGCCCTGCACTTTCAGACTTCTGGACATACACTTCTGCTCCCGGAACCAGAAGTTCCGCGCACCTCCCTGTGTTCTTCACATGGACCGTTTCTTCTTTTCCATTTATTTCTATTTTTGCTATAAATCGATTAGGGCGCTTTAAAAAGCGCCCCTTTTGTATTCTCTCATATATCATATTATTGCTCCCGGTTTCCGGCTATCACAAGTGGAATCTGTTCATGCTCCGCTTTTCGGATATACTCTTTGCTGATCTGCGAATCCGTAATGATCTTGTATACATCCTTAACCGGACAGATCACGGACACATACCCGCCTCCGAATTTGCTGCTGTCAGCAAGAACAAACACCTGCTGGGATGCTTCGAATATCGCTCTCTTCACCTGCATCTGTGGTGTTGCGATGGATGTCAGGCCCACATCAAAATTGATACTGTGTACTCCGATAAATCCTTTATCTACATGAAATTTTTCCATATTCTCAATGGCTGCATCTCCCATCGTCGCTGCCAGATGACCGCCGATCATATACAGTTCTACATGTCTTACTGCTGCAAGTTCATTTCCTACCAGGAGCGAATTCGTCACAGCCGCTGCTACCAGATAAAAAATAATCTGCACGGGTTTTATCTTTCCCATAGCCAGCATGATGATTCCCATAAAAGCAATCGCTGCTCCCAGAATATTTGTCAGAAAACCTGCCAGTTTCGAATAGGTATGATATAACGTAAAGTCAAACAGGTATGTATCTGTCATCCGAACTGTAATTTTCTCTTCCACTTTTCTTTCTTTAATAGTTTTCACCCTTTCGTTCGACAACTATTCTCTATAAAACAAAAGTCCTCTTGTATTGTAACACACAAGAGGACTTCATTCCATAAACAAATTATAACATTTTTATTCTTCCGGTGCAGCTTCACCTGTAACTTTGTAGTGAGCCCATCCTTCCGGTGAGTAAATACCTTTCTGTTTCTTCTGCATGGACTCTTTACAGGACGTGCTGCATGGGATGCAGATAAATTCGACAAGCTGATACGTGACGCTAAGGCAACCTACGAAGCACAGTAACCGGACTTCTCCAGTACAAAGCAAAATATGCCTTTTCGATTCACTGAAAATACATATCCCATTAAATTCAAAAGCGGGGCAGTAAAAGGTTTGTCCTTTACTGCCCCGCTTTTCTTTTACCAATCTGTATACAGATCTATATTTCCGGATCCACTTCCGGTATCATATACTTTTCCAGCACCAAGTGACGTCTCTACAACTGTTCCTCTCGGGTAATCATCACTTGCCAAAACAATGTAACCATCGGCATCCCTGATTGTTCCATCACTTGCTATATGGCGTCCTGGAATCGCAAGCCCTCCTCCCGGAAGTACCTTCTGAGAATAGTAAGTCTCGGTATGTCCATTATACCAGATCCTTCCCTTTGACGGGGTAAGACCGCCTGATGGGATCACATAGCCACCGCTTCCGGAATTGGAAGAATCGGAACTAGTATTATTCGATGAATTGTTGTTGGAAGGATTATTATTTCCAGAAGAACTGTTATTCCCCGCTGAACTGCTGTTCCCGGAATTATTACCCGCAGATGTATTACTTCCGGCGGAAGCTGACGCCTGCTTTGTCTCTTCCTGTGCCTTTTTTGCCAACTGCTCATCCGCTTTCCTCTGGGCTTCCTCCTCCTGCTTTTTCTGTGCCGCACGTGCCGCCTCAAGCTGTGCATTTACCGTGGCAAGGTCTGTCGAAGTCTCTTCTGCTTTTGCCTGCAACGCTGCCTGTTCACTGTCCAGCTGATTTTGCAGGTCAAGCAGTTCCTGTTGCCTGCTTTTCAGTTCAGCCTCCTGCTCTTCAATACCTTCACGTACTTTCACCATATTCTCCAGCATATCCTTATCGTACTTTGTAATATTCTGGATAAAGTCTACACGGTTCAGGAACTCTCCCATACTTTTTGCTTCACATACCATAGAAAGCAGTGTGTCCGAACCATTTTCATACATGTACTTAATTCGAGTCTTCATGTTTGCATACTGTACTTCCTCGTTATTACGGGAAATCTGGAGCGATGCTTCCAAACGGAATACTTCATTATTAGACTCTTCAATTTTCACTTCTGTCTCAGCGATTTCATTGCTGATCGTAACCAGATCCTGGTTGATCCCTTCCAACTGACTCTGTAGATTACTGGTCTTATCTTCGAGGCTGTCCACCTCTTCTGCATGTACCGACATCCCCGACAGCGCGATACCGAATGCACAGATCAGAGAAAGTCCGCACTGTACGATTCGTTTTTTCTGCATTTTCATAAATGTAATCCTTTCTTGAATGTTTTGGGGTAACACTAAGATAGTATATACTATTTTAATCAAAAGAACAACCTTCTATTTTCCGGAAAGGTCTGTACACAGCCATTTCTTCCCATTTTCAACATACAAAAAGCTTCTTCAGATGCCATTTTTCTCTAAGTGTATGACAGCAAAAAGGAACAGGCTTTTTGCTGATTTCAATCAGTTAAGCCTGCTCCCTTTTCAGCAGAGCCTATGCTGTCGGCTCTGCAACTGTTTTACTTTTATCTTTTTTCACTCTGTATCCAGCAGTTGTTCTGCAGATGACCGGATCAAAGATCAGGAACATTGCCGGAAGGACAGTCAGTACTACGATCACACTGATGATCGCTCCCCTTGAAAGAAGTTCACAGATAGAACCGATCATATCAACCTGTGTATAACAAGTCACACCAAATGTTGCCGCAAAAAAGCTCAGTCCACTAGTAATGATCGATGGCATACTGATTCTGTGTGCAATCGCAACAGATTCTTTCTTACTCTTGCCTTTCATACGTTCTTTCTGATATCTGGTCGTCATAAGGATTGCATAATCAACGGTTGCTCCCAGCTGGATTGCTCCGATAACGATACTTGCAACGAACGGAAGACTCTTACCCTGATAGAACGGAATCGCCATATTAATCGTAATCGCAAACTCGATAACCGAAACCAGAATGATCGGAAGCGAGATGGATTTAAATATAAGCAAAATGATAATAAAGATTGCTGCGATTGAAATAACGTTAACCCTTGTCAGATCGATATCTGTTACATCCTGCAGGTCTTTCATCAGTGGTGCTTCACCGATTACCATTCCAGACTTATTATAGGATTTTACAATCTTATCAATCTGTTTGATCTGTTTGTTGACCTGCGGAGTTGCAGACTCATACTTGGTACATACAAACATCAACTCGGTATCCTTACCCTGAAGCATACTCTTTACATCATCCGGGATCATCGATTCCGGAATAGAAGATCCAACGATAGAGTTAAGTCCAAGTGTCCATTTTACACCTTTGACATCATCAATTTCACTCATCATTGCCTTTTTCTCTTTGGCATCCATGTCTTTATCTACCATAACTATATGCATTGTACTCATATCAAAGTCATCTTTCAGTTCACTGTTTGCCACATTTGATGGAAGTGACTGTGGAAGTGACTGTGCAATATTATAATAAATTTTTGTATGATTATTGCCATAAATAGCAGGAATAAGCAAGATCAGGAAAGCAACGATCCATACTTTGTAATGTTTGGTGATAAATGCTGAAACCTTATCCATGCTCTTGATCAGCGGTTTATGCTTGGTTTTTTCAATCGGTTTATCAAAGATAAGAATCATTGCCGGAAGGATTGTTACACAACAAAGCACTCCAATGATAACACCTTTTGCCATAACAATACCAAGATCACGACCAAGTGCAAATGTCATAACACAAAGAGCTACAAATCCTGCTACTGTGGTGACAGAACTTCCTACAATGGATTTGAATGTATTAGAAATCGCATGTCCCATCGCACGGTTCTTATCTCCCGGGAAACGGCGCTTGTTCTCTTCGTAGCTATTCAGCAGGAAAATGGAGTAATCCATCGTAACACCCAGCTGTAATACCGCCGTCAGCGCTTTTGTAATGTAACAGATCTCGCCAAGGAAAATGTTACTTCCCAGATTATATACAATCGCTGCACCTATACTGATCAGGAAAAAAATCGGTACCAGGAAGGATTCTCCGGTAATTTCCAGCACCAGAAAAGAAAGAATTGCCGCAATTACAACATAAATCGGGACTTCTTTCATTGCTACATTCTTGATATCGGCTACAACACCTGTCATACCTGCAATAAAACACTGTTTGCTGGCAATCTTACGCATCTCACCGACTGCATTCATTGCTTCGTCAGATGAAGTCGTATTGTCAAATAATGCGAGCATCAGTGTCGCATCTCCGTTGTAGAAGGCTTTTCTCAAATCGGATGGGATCATCTCTACCGGCAGTGAAAGATCTGCCACATCACCATACCATAATACTTTTTCGACATGATCAACCTTATTAAACTGGTCTGCCAGCTTCTGGATATCTTTCATGTCCGTATCCTCTACAACAACCATGGCGAATGCACCCATACCATATTCATCCACCATAACATCCTGTCCTTCTACCGTTTCCAGTGATTCCGGAAGGTAACTGAGCAAGTCGTAGTTAATTCTTGTCTTCGCCATTCCAATAAATGACGGAATCAAAAGCAGTATCCCCAGTAACAAAATTATAAATCTGTGTTTTGCTATCCATTTTCCCGCTTTGACCACAATAATCATCTCCCTGTCTTTACATTTTTATTCTATAGAATATTATACAAAAAAATGACTGATGGTCAATATCAAATAGTCACAATAATTTCATAATTAAAAAATGAATTTTGGTCATTTTTAGCATGGCTAATTTTTTATTATTTTCCAAAAACTATAAACTACAAAAAAACTGCTACTGGCAGTTTTTCTTGTACACAAACATACTAAAAAGGGTGTTTTTCTGGTATATTACAGAGAAACACCCTTTGCTCTTAGCTCTTATTTACGAATCGTAGATACAGAATAGACCAGAATTTTCATACAGATTTCTTTTTCCGGATCAATCTCTACTGTAAGGATTTCACCATCCCGTTCTTTTACTGTTGCGATAATCCCTCCCATTGTAAGAACCTCATCTCCAACCTTGATCGAATCATGGAGTTCCTGCATTTTTTTATTCTTTTTCTTTCCCGGAACTACCATCATAAAATAGATCACTACAAACAATAGTACCGCATACAATAAAATCATCATCTGTGCATTCATACTCTTATCCTGC